>JAEEGL014806604.1_pt1 | contig 111956 bp, 109 predicted proteins | sample 9134231 | NCBI WGS metagenome assembly JAEEGL01 (sample SAMN16246548, study PRJNA631951) | gut metagenome | biome: gut microbiome; feature: rumen; material: fiber-attached | host: Bos | place: Iran: Karaj | collected 2018-10
TTATTCCCACATCGATAAAGGCTTGATATAACGCTTGTTTGGCACTGGCTTGTTGTTCTGATGTTAAAGTACTATTTAATGTATGTCCACTTAATCCATATTGCGTATATGGTTGACTTAAACATATTTCGTTTCCTTCATATGTTATACATGTATAATATTTACTACTGTCTTGGCCGATATAGACATTATGGCCTGTTGCTGTTCCACTAATTTGTAATGTTCCCCCATAATTTGGATAGGTACATGGATTATCATATGTACAGGTACTTGTATCAAACCAATAACTTGTTGGGCCTGGTATGGTTACTGTTCCTGCTACACAAGAGACATTGGCTACTTTAAATCTTCCGGCATATGTTTTACCGGATAACGCACTTTGATCTTGAATAGCATTATAAAACTTACTTGTGAGTGTCCATACAGCTGTACTTGTTGCACTACCTATTCCATCAATTTGCGCACCACTTACCACTGTTGCGGCATAGTTTGTATATGTAAGACTAGATAAATCTGTTTCACTTTTAATATTGTTTGTTCCTTCTGATACGTGCGCATTACTTGCTAATGTTCCTTGAATTGTAAACTCATTACCTGTTACTCCACTTGTATGAGAAGTATACTTATCCGTTGAAGTCCATTCATAAATGATATTATACGTACATACCATACTATAATCAGTATTTGCCGTGAAGTTTACAGTTAGTGTAGTATTATTCTCGGCAGCCACATTACCTTGTTTAGCTTCTACCATATTGGATGCCGTTACATTAAGAAGCATATCTCCACCTAAGGTATCAAACACCATGTTATTTTGCTCGGTTACGGTATTAGCATTTACCACATTAGTTATATTTAAATTACCAGTGGCAAAATACGCATACGTTGCTCCAATAATAAATGTTAGTAAGGTAACTATGGCGATAACTATTAATACAATGTTATTCTTTTTCATATAAACACCTCTATTATTTATAATCAAATCTTAACACAACTATATAATATTTACAATGACATCTTACATATTTATTTCCTAGTAATTATAAATATCTTATCAAATAGTTTATGTAATAAAGATAATATAAAAATAACAAAATAAATACCAATATTTAAATCAAGAAAGATGCATATAAAACTTAATATTCCCAGTATAATACCATATAAATAACATCCCCCTTTTGTATAGGGACTAAACATTAATAAAGGTGCAATAAACACACTAGCAAAAAGAAAATTATTATTCATATATAAATCTAAATTAACATGACGAGTAATAATACTATATATGATTAATAAAATATAAAAAGTAATAATTCCTGATATAGGAATGTGTTTTTTATAAGAATACTTGAAACATAATACTACTAAACTTAATAAAGAAAAAAGCCATAAAGTATTAGAAATACCACCTGGTCCTTGGCCAATAAGGTAATCTAATATTGAATATTTATGTTCTACGGATAATTCTAAAGTATTTAAGAAAGTATAATGTTTAGTAATAAGTTCGTAGACAAAAACTATAATCATAAAAACTGGAACAATATTAATTTTTAAGAAACAAAAAATAATATTTAAAATAATTAATGAAGTAACATACACTAGCAAATTTATGTTAGGCATTACTACAAGAGAAATTAAGATGTTTATTAATAAAATATAAGAAAAGAATCCTTTTTTCTTAATAAGAGAAAAAATAATAGAAATAATAATACTTATTAAAACTAAGTATAAAGGTTTAAACATCATTACCATTGATACTAAATCTTTACGATATAAATGAATTCCATTTTTATAAAATCCATATAACATAAATGGTAATAATAAACCAAGTATTACTTTAACTAGACTCTTTTCATTTTGACCACTATGAAGATAAACTCTATTCATGATTTCCCTCCAAAAAAGCCCGAAGGTTAATATGACTTGGACATATATAAGAACATAGACCACAATTAATACAATTTGAGGATCTAACTCCCGTATCCATTACCTTTTTAGGATTAACACGAACCGGACAAATTTTGTAACACATTCCACAGTTTATACAACTATTTTCTTTAATCTCTTCATCAGGTATAACTATTAAACCAATTGTATTCTTAGTTACCATGGTCTTTTCTATTTGGCATGGGCTTCCAGTCATTAAACCATCTAAAATAAACAGATTATTACCTTTATTATTAATTTTAAACTTATTATTAATAATATCTTTCATTAAGGTACCAACCTTAACTTTTAAAACCATTGATTTAACTAAACTTGGACCAGCAATTGTAATAAAAGTTTCATATGTAAACTTATTATATTTAATAGCATTATATAATTCATACATCGTTTTAGCATCAATTACAAAAGAATCTATATCTTTTAAATCCAAATACTCAAGTAGAAAAAAAGGCGTTGCTAATAAATACTTATCTTCGATTAAACGAAGAGATATATTAGGATATGTTCCAATCTTAGATAAAAAGGTTTCAATATTATCCGTATTATTACTCTTAATTACAATACTTGTATTTTTAATCTCAAAACTACTAGCTAAAATATCCGCCATTTCTAAAATCTCACGATGGTATTTTTTTAAAACATAAGCATTATTTTGAATATATGGTTCATCATCAAAACCACTGATAACTAGATTATTAATCTTTTTAGTTTCTAAGGTGCTTGCAACATATTTAAAATAATATTCATATAATCTACTAATTATAAAATCTCGATCATATTTATTATCTTTATATTTACGATTCTTCTTCTCTTCTTCTTTAAAATCGTTTTCAATTACAATAGCATTTCCTGGTCTACCATCAACATTTAAAGTTGTCATCCCAATAATTTTTCCTGAGATAGGACTAACTATTTTATTTAAATTATCCTCTAAAAGAATTGTCCCTTTATAAACATATTCATTGGTTTTAACTAAAGTTTTATAATTCTTTTTCATGGGAATATAAAGATAGTCAGCATCTAAATACTCCACTATATTACTATTATAAACGATATCAATATTTGTTTTTAATTTCGTTAATTTTCTCATTTATACCACTGCTAAAATTATACTATAATGTAACCAATTTTCCTAGAATAAATGATAAAAATGTCTTTATCAATCTTATGTCAAATTGATTGACTATATGTAACATTTTTGTTATTGTTACCATAGGAATACTTAATAAGTTGGGTGGTGCCAATCTTCTTTATGAAGGGAGGCGATAATATGTATAAGAAAGATTTGTTAATCATTTCTCTAATCATTATTATTTTTCTTTTACTATTACTCCTTTTTATAGTTCTAATATAAAAAGAAAAAACCACCTAGCTCAACAATGATTTAGGTGGAACAAATATTTTTTGGCAACACCCAACATCTGGATATTAAGTGTTCCTTTTTTATTGTATGAAGTTTCCCTCATCGATATGCATTATATCATAAATAATAATAATTATCAATCCAGTGTCAAGTTGATTGACTATGTGTAATATCTTTGTTATTGTTACACTAGGAATACTTAATAAGTTGGGTGGTGCCAATCTTCTTTATGAAGGGAGGCGATAATATGTATAAGAAAGATTTGTTAATTCTTTCTCTAATCATTATTATTTTTCTTTTACTATTACTCCTTTTTATAGTTTTAATATAAAAGAAAACCACCTAACTATAACATAGCTTAGGTGGAACCATTTAATTGGCAACACTCAACATATGACTATTAAGTGTTCCTTTTTTTATTGTATGAAGTTCCCTTCATCGATATGTATTATATCATAAATAATAATAATTATCAATCTTATGTCAAGTTAGTTGACTATTTGTAACAACAATGATATTGTTACCCTAGGAATACTTAATAAGTTGGGTGGTGCCGATCTTCTTTATGAAGGGAGGCGATAATATGTATAAGAAAGATTTATTAATCTTTGCATTATTAATCATTATCCTTCTTTTATTATTACTGCTTTTTATAGTTCTAATATAAAAGAAATCCACCTAACTCAACATTGATTTAGGTGGTAGCATTATATAATGGCAACACCCAACATTGCGATATTAAGTGTTCCTTTTTTTATTGTATGAAGTTCCCTTCATCAATATACATTATAACATAAATTATTATGTCCTTCAAGTTTCACTATTTAAAGATAATTATTTGGTATTTTCTTTTAGATATGCTTGTAAACTAATTGCTATATCATAAGGAATTATTTTAGCTAGTTCGTTAGGCTCAGCATTCTTAATTTTTTCTAAACTACCATAGGTTTTTAATAAGAGTTTTTTACGCTTTTCACCAATACCTTCGACATTATCTAAAACACTTGATAAAGCGCCTTTACTACGAATTTGTTTATGATAAGAAATAGCATAGCGATGTACTTCATCTTGAATTCTTGTAAGTAAATTAAAGACATCTGATTCATTGGTTAAATCAATTGGTAATTGATTTGTATCTAAAAGTGTCTTAGTCCGGTGATGTTCATCTTTTTTAAGTCCACATATTGGAATCGATATACCAAGTCTAGTTAACGCCTCTTTGCAAGCCGTCATTTGATTTTCTCCCCCATCGACGAAGATTAAATCAGGTAGATTCTCCCTTTCAGTCAAAAGACGAAAATAACGCCGATAAACAGCCTCGATCATCATATGATAATCATCATTTTTATCCACAGACATCTTATATTTACGATAGTCTTTCTTGGAGGGTTTACCATTTTTAAAGACAACCATCCCACTGACAGCAAAACTGCCAAAAAGATTAGAATTATCAAATGTTTCAATAACACTTAAATTAGGAATACCTAATAACTCACCTAGTCTTTTGTTGGCATTAATAGTTCGTTTTTCATCTTGTTTAAAACTTTCCATTTCTCTTTCTAAATTTAATTTAGCATTGGTAAAACACATATCTAATAAGGATTTCTTTTTGCCTTTTTCAGGAATAACTATTTTTAAATCTAAGAGATCTTCTAAAACACTTTTGTTTATATCTTTATTACATAATAATTCTTTAGGTCTTTCATGATTTTGATAAAAGGCATAGATATATGAGTTTAGTTCTTCTTCGAGAGATGAAACAGTATTAATAATGGTACTATGTCCACCAAGTAACTTACCATTTCGCAGAAAGAAGATTTGAATAGATAAATATCCATTTAAATAGTAATAACTAATTACATCACGATTAATATAGTCATGTAATTCAACTTTTTGTTTATCAAGAACAACTTTAATATAATCAAGTTCATTTTTTAGTTCTAAAGCCTTTTCATAATTTAGATTCAAAGAAAGCGTATTAATCTTATCCATTATTTTATCAATTAAAACTTTATCATTACCTCTTAGAAAAGATAAGATATCATTTTCCATTTTACTTAACTTTTCTTCATCAAGAGTATTAACACAATATCCTAAACACTCACCAATATGGTAATATAAACATAATTTATGGGGATTTCCTTCACACTTTTTTAAGGGATATAACCGATTAATTAAATTAACAATTCTTCTTGCAGCATAAGCATTAGGATAAGGGCCAAAAATAAGTTTTTTATCTTTCTTCTTAATTGAGGTATATCTTGCTACTTTAAGCATCGGATATGGTTTAGAAATATATTCTATGTAAGGATATGTTTTGTCATCCTTTAGTAAAATATTATATTTAGGATCATATTTTTTAATTAAGTTTAATTCCAATATAAAACTTTCGGTTTCGGTTTTGGTAACAATATATTGAAAATGATCTACTTCACTGACCATTAAAGCGGTTTTACCTGTTACAGTACCCCGAAAATAAGAATGTAAGCGTTTATTTAAATCTTTAGCTTTTCCCACGTAAATAATGATTCCCTCACGATTAATCATTTGATAGGAACCTGGTAAATGTGGTACTAATTTTAATTCATCTTTAAACATAACTGCTCCCTTAAAGTTATTATACTACATAATTTAATTTTTTATCTTTTTAAGTTATAATATAGAAAACAAAGGAGTTAAGATGTTATTAAATACTTATACTTTAGAAGTTAAAAAATCAAAGTTTATTGGCCTACTTTATGATGTAAAACAAGAATCGGATGTTAAAGATATTCTTCTTAATTTAAAAAAAGAACACTCTAAAGCAAGACATATGCCCTATGCGTATATTATAAATGGCAATGCCAAAAAAACAGATGACAAAGAACCCCATAATAGTGCTGGTATGCAAATATATAATCAATTAATGTATCACAATTTAGACCATCATTTGTTAGTTATTGTTAGATATTTCGGAGGCACGAAACTTGGTGCTAGTAATCTTTTAAGAGCCTATCTAGAATGTGCCAAGAATACAATTAAATAAAAAAGACTATTCATCGATAGTCTCTTTTATTTTTTTAGCATGTAATACAACTCGATAATTCTTTTTAATATCGCAAGTTGATAATGTTAGAATTTGATCGTCACTATTAAGTTCAACACCATAATCATGATTACTACGTTCCAAGATAGTATCTAGAAAATCTTGATACTCTTCATCCGAAGTAAAATTATTATTTATGTAATAATCTTCGATTAGTATTTTATAAGTTGAAAAGACTTCATAGTAACTCACTTCATCTTTGGTTACTAAAACAATTTGTTTGGAAGTATTTTTATTTTGCCATTCACTGGTTAAAGTGTCTTTTAATGTACCAAACATACTACCATCTAAACGACCATGTCCAAATAAAGAAATATTCTTATCACTACCATCGAAAGAATTATGGTAATTAGCAAATACCCAGCCAGCCGAACTCCCCTTTTTGTCTAAACTATGCGTTAAATAATAATCATTATCACTTGTTTGCACAACTGGATATTCAATCTTTGTATTAAAGACTTTTAAATAAGCTACAATATCATCATTAAATTCTTTTAGTTTGTCAAAATCGACATGATAAGTATTATCTTCATCTTCTTTTGCTTCGATAGTCACATAATTATTTATTATTTCTTTTAATTCATCTGCTCTTTTATTCTCTTTTTTCCATGTAAATATTTTATAAGTTGAAAAAACTAAAACACCTAAAAAGAACAAACCAAAAATGAATAAAATAAATCTATATATTTTCCTTTTTACTCTTCTTCGTAATCTCATTTATTTTACCTCTAAATAAAAACTAGCATATTTTCATATGCTAGTCAATCTTTTAATTATGTTTTAATTTCTTATTAAGAAGTAGTACAGCACCTAAACCAGAAATAGCAATTAAAGCAGCACCAACATAGATAATAACTCCATCACCGGTATTTGGGTTAGATGTATTCTCAACACCTATAACAGCTGCTGCTTCACCATCAGTAAAGTTTACAAGGAATTGATGATCTCCAGCATCTAGGCCTTTTAAGAATTCCTCCGTAAAGGTAATAATAGTACTACCGGATTTAACTGTATAATACTTCTCATCAACCTTTTTACCATCAACATAGACATCAACAAATTTATCTCGTGGAGCATTAATCTTAAGAGTTAATGACTTGTCACTCTTCTTATAGAAAGTTTGATCATCAGTATCATCTAAGAAATCATAATAAACAGTATCATCATTATAGATTACAAAGATACCAACATTTGATGTATTAAAATACATTCCGGCATCACGATCATCATATAATACTTCAAATCCTTCGGTAAAATCCATCGTATCTTCATCAAGAAGACGCATTGCCATCATATGATGAACTTGCTCATAATCACTTTTATCAGTTTTTAATAAAAATCTATAGTTTGAATCAGGAATGTGCTTTTCAACATCCATATCATCTAAAATACTAACAAACATTAAGGCAAGAACTGTTTTTCTTTCACCCAACATTTCGTTTAATGCTGCAATCTTTTCTTGATCTTCTTGAGGAAGTGTACTAAAATCATCGCTTGATACAACACTAATAGCTAATTTGTCATCAATATGAAATGGTTTTTTATCATTAAGGTCCTCAAGTGAATTATCAACTGGATCTAAAATTTTATTTAAATAAAACATTGGATTATCATCATGGTTCTCATCATGATGTTCTACAACTGGCGGTTCACAAGCCGGAATAGATACATTATTTTTATATAATTCATTTGTACCATTTTCATTAGATAAAGTAATATCAATCGTTGTATCTTCGTCATATCCTAAAACAAATTCTACTTCATAATTACCGTTATCAATCTCTCCGGTCTTAAAGCCTACTAAATTATCATTCTTAAATAATGAAACAGTTGCTTCATGACCAGTTTGCGTACCACTAACAGTTAATACACATCTTTCATTATCAAATGAGGTTTCAATACTAGCAGCATTTACAACACAAGGAATAAGTAATAAAGTAATAATACTAAATAAAACTTTTTTCATTATGGTTGTTCACCTCCTTGTGGTTCATTATGGTGTAAATAGAATACTCTACCTTCCCCTACACCATAGGTAAGTGATGGTATCGCATTTTCTTCAATTTCACCATTTATTAAGAAAATAGCTACTCTTTCAACGCCTAAATCATTTGCTTCATTCTTATTCATTAAAACAATGTTATGCATAATTGAAGCATTATCAATGTTGTCAAAGTAATCTAATTTATCTATTGGCATACCACCACGATTATGATCTACTCTAATGTAATCTTTATTGACATCAGTATTGAAAGTATAACCTTCGAAAAGATTTAAAAAGTTTGCTTTAGTAATATATCCACTTGCATCAACGTCGTGATTTAAATCAAAAGTTCTCGTGGCTACAATCATATCAGCATTATCATAGAATAATGCTAGAACATTTGGCGTAAAGTTTTTATTTCTTGCATATGCTCTTTCACTTTGATTCCAATTATTTAATTCAACACTATGATTACCTTCATCTATATTGTCGATAACCATAATAGAATCTATTTCATCGTAATCTTCACTTTCTGTATAAAACGCTGATAATACACCACGATATTCTACTGAATAATATCTTCCTTGATTACATGTATTACCATTGTTGTTTTCTTGACAATTTCGACCAATTTCATCAGTTTCTATTGCTACCTCATTAAAGGCATAACGATTAAGATGTAATTGAACCGGGCCACCAAAAATATTAGTTCCACCATTAGTGATATTCAACTCAACTGTCATCATATCTTGATAATATGAACTAATAGCAATAGTTGCGATATTACCGCTATATGATACATTATAACCATAACCTGAACCAGTAACATTATCAAAAGTACCAAAATTACCACAATTATTAGTTCCGTTATTAATAATAGGATTTGGAACAACTTTATTTAAATATAATTTCTTTGTACCATAGAATAATTGATTAATATAGGCTTCATGTGACTCAGTTGTAAAGCCAAAAGCCATATTACTATCATTAAAGTTATTGACATCACCTAGGCTATCAAAACCGACAAAACCGGGCATATATACCTTGAAATCATAGTAACCAAAATTTACCCGACCAATAGATAATTCATTAAATCCTTTGTTAATAATTACATAACACATATGATTTTCATCGTCGCATTCAACTTCAAACATGTTTTCATTACGACCATCAAACAAAATAACAGCATCAGCACGGAAGTCACCATGTCTAATTTCTTCATATTGTTCTTCACTAAATGAGAAGATTAATACGCTACCATTTTCAGCAGCATCTTCAGGAAGAATAATATCACCGTCACGATATTCTTCAACAAGAACTTGTGGCTCACCATAGTTATTAATATCTCTTAAACTACCACCATCATATTCATGACCAGTATAATTCATATAAGAGATATCAAAACTTGCTTTTTGAGCATAATGAATTGTTACTTCAACTTTATCACTTTCCGTTGCTTCCTCAGGAATAAAGAATTCATAAACATACTCATCAAAACTAAAGCCATATTCTCTAAAGAAAGCGCCTGACTCAGCACCGGCAATAAAGCCAGTTACTAAATGATCACCATGGAATGTAACTTCAAAACCATCAACATAATATCCTGGTTCAGCATTTACTTCAAAGTGAGCAAGAATATTACTCTTGGATACTTGATTACTAGTCGTAACATCATCGGGATTAAGAAGTTCATCATACCTTACAGTGTAATTACCGTGGCTTGCCTCTCCTTCCTTTGTAACATTGACGTACTTAGCAGGATTATCATACGATAAAGCTCGAACGCCAATAAAAAATAAAAATACAAAAGCTGCTACAATAAGAAACGAAAATTTCTTTAACAATTTTTTCCTTTTCATTCTAACCTACCTTTATACTAAAAGTATAGCATAATCAATAAGTAAAAAAAAGTACTAATTACTATGTTTTAAAAAATAATATGTTAAATGTCAAATAAAAAAATCCAAACATGAGGATTTTAAATAATATCAAACAAAGTGGCGTCCCCGAGGGGATTTGAACCTCCGACCTACTCCTTAGGAGGGAGTCGCTCTATCCAGCTGAGCTACGAGGACGTAACATCATTATATCATAAATAAACAATAAAAAAACTAGCATCAAGCTAGTTTTCTTATTTCTACTAATTTAAAGCGTCTTTTAACTTACTTCCAGCTTTGAAAGAAGCAACAACTTTAGCAGGAATCTTAATTGATTCTTTAGTTAAAGGATTGATGCCTTCTCTAGCAGCTCTCTTTTTAGCAGAGAAAGTACCAAAACCAACTAGAGTAACTTTTCCCTCTTTTTTTAGGCCTTTAGTGATACCTTTAGCAGCAGCATCAAGTGCTCTAGCAGCATCAGCTTTAGTTAGACCAGCTTCATTAGCGATAAAATCTACTAATTCAGTTTTAGACATGTTTCTTACCTCCTATTATATTTGCAAGGCCTAACGTCCTTACATATTAAGAGTAGCAAATAATATCCTAAAATTCAATAAAAAAGTGCAAATTTTACTATTTATTTTGCACTTTTTAATATTTAAAGTAATTTCTAAGAAAATATTGCTCTTTAACGTCCTTTACTTATCGCATCACGAAATGATTTATCATAAACAAATTCCTTAGTTGCTTCATAGCCTACTGATTGAGAAAGATAGTATCTATTCTCTTCGACATAACCTAACTTTTTAGAAAACTCATTTGTCATAATAATCATTAATGATGTGTCATAAATAAGTCCTCCATATTCCATCCAGGTATGATTTCCTTCAGGACAGTTAACGGTTCCTTTAAGTAAAGGTACTATGCCACCACAAATTTCTGTTTCTTCACCATGCTTACTAGTTTCAAAAACATAGCCGATGGCTTTAGCAAAATTAGTACAATTACCAAGATTGCGTCCCTTCATAAAGGCTTCTTCTAAAGTTTCTATATGCGTACAACTGCGATCACGGTAGTTTAAATTATTTAATGCTTCCCATAGATTATCATTAAATGGTCTAACATCGTTATTAATGATGCCCAAAACAAGCATTTTTCTAAACTCTGGTTTTTTAAGAAGTTCTTTTAAAATATCATAACATTTATAATCTGCACAATTATTATTAATAAAAACATCCTCTAGATTAACTTTGTCATAGTTTTTCAGTAAAACCTCTTTTAAAGAATCTTTTTCCGTAAAGGGTATTTTACTATTCAATAAAATGTACTCAATATTCATTTTTCTATATTCCTTTCTGCATAAATAATAATGACTTACTCATTATAGCATGAGAAATTATAGTACTTCAATAGTAACCGTTTTATAATACAATGGCAATTAAGTTGTTAGCACCTTTATTAACAATTTTAGTAACAGTATTAGATAATTTAAACCGTGTGTTATCCGGCATCATAGCTAGTTTAGCCTCTATCCCTTCTTTCACAATTTGTTCTAAACTACGACCAAATATTTCACTTTGCCAAATACTATTTTTATCTTTTTCATAATCTTTCATAATATAGTCAATGACTTCTTTAGATTGGATTTCGCTACCAATAATCGGTTCAAAAGTTGATTCAACATCCACCTTCATTAAATGAATTGATGAAGCAGTAGCTTTTAGTTTAACACCATATCTACTACCCTGTTTAATAATCTCAGGTGTTTCCAATTTCATATCTTTAATGGTAGGATAAATAATACCATAACCAGCATTTTTAGCCATCTTCATAGCGGTTTTAATATTTCTATTTTCTTCTTCATCATCTTTATAAGATATAAACATATTTAAGAGGGCCGATTTAGTTAATTCATTATCTCCCATAACACTGGCTAATACTTCTTTATATAATGCATCCGAAGCATTTAACGTAACAGTGACTCTACCTGTCGAAGAATCAAAATTACTGATATAGCCTTTTTCAATATACTCGCTATCTTTAAAGAAGTTAGTGATATTATCAATATCTTTGAGTTTACTAATATTTGTAATACTGTCATTAATACGCTGTAAGTAATGCTTTTTAATGATATGATCATTAGCAAGAATATCTATCCATTTAGGTATTTGAAAATCAATACTTTCTACTGGGAACTCATATAAAGCCGTTTTTAAAATACTTCTTATTTCTTGTTCATCCATTTTATCCACGCTACATGGTATAACTGGTACACCATAATTATTTTCTAAAGTCGATGCAAGATTTTTTATCTCTTCTGTCTGAGGATTAACCGCATTTAAAATGACAATAAAGGGTTTTCCAATCTCCTTTAATTCTGAAACAACTTTTTCTTCTGCTTCTAAATAGTTTTTTCTTTCAATACCTGTGATAGACCCGTCAGTAGTAACCACTATGGCAATAGTGGCATGATCCTTGATGACTTTTTGAGTACCAATCTCGGCTGCTTCGGTAAGGGGTATATAGTCCTCATACCACGGACTTTTAACCATCCGGGGATTGCCATCTTCATCTAAAAAGCCCTGTGAATCATTAATAACATAACCAACACAATCAACTAATTTAATATCAGTAGTAAATTCATCAACTTTAATGGTTGCTCCTGATGAAGGAACAAACTTAGGCTCTGTTGTCATGATGGTTTTACCTTGTGCACTTTGGGGTACTTCATCTAAACATTTTTTCTTTTCGTACTCATCTTCGACATTAGGTACCACCATATTCTCTATAAATCTTTTGATAAATGTTGATTTACCTGTGCGAACTGCCCCGACAATGCCTAGGTAAATTTGTCCATTTCCCCTTTTACTAATCGAAGCAATCACATTTTCATTTTCCATAAATCCTCCCATTTTCTAATAATACTTATGCTAAGAAAGAGGATTTATTACAGATTATTTAAAACATTTTATCGATATTCTGAGGAACATTATCATTTACTACCTTACTAATGATTTTATTACGTTTTTCATCGCTAACCTTTTTACCAGTCAAAGCTGAAAGAGTATCAATAATTTCATTTAGAGTATCTTTATTTTTCATATTTCCATTTTGAAGTTTTTTTGCTAAATCAAGAATTGTTTCCTTGTTAACATTCGTTTTATTCTCAACTTTTTCCCAAAAGTTATTATCAAAAGCCATCAACACCATTCCTTTATAATATAGTATGAAAATTGCCTATTTTGGTCACAAAAAAAGCAGGATAAATCCTACTTATTATTCTCTTTAATGATTTCTAAAGCTTTATGCATTGTCATATCGTATTTAACAATATCAATAGTTCCATATGCCTTAACTAATTCCTCAACAGTAATACCATAATTATCAGCCATTGTCTTAGCTTCTTTTTCAACTTCTTCTTTTGTAAAGTCAATTTTTTCGGCTTTAGCAATTTCTTCGATTAAATAACGATACTTAACTCTCTTTTCAGCTTCGCCTTCCATTTGCTTATGTAAATCATCATGAGTTTGGCCTGTTAGTTCATAATATTTATTAATATCTAAGCCTTGCATCTTAAGTTGTTCTTCATATTGATGAATCATATGATGTACTTCATCATCAATAATTTCTTCGTTAATATCAACTTTCATATTACTTACAGCTTTATCAAGACATTTTTCTAAATATTCATCTTCCAATTTTTTATTTTTTTCGTCTTCAAGATAACTTTTTACTTTTTTCTTTAATTCTTCGATAGTTTTAACATCATCATAACCTAGATCTTTAAAGAAATCATCATTGATTTCTGGTAAAACACGAGCTTTAATCTCCTTAATCTTAACTTCAAATTTAACATCCTTATTTTTAAGATTTTCAACATAATTCTCAGGGAATTTTAAATCTAAAGTTACTTCATCACCAACTTTATGACCTACTAAACCTTCTTCAAAACCAGGAATAAATGAATGAGAACCGATTTCAAGTGGGAAGTTTTCACCAGTTCCGCCTTCAAGTAATTCACCATCAACATATCCTTTGAAATCAATAACAGCTGTATTGCCTTCTTCTACTTCGCCTTTTTCTTTAACAACAAGGTCAGCCATTTGATCTTGCATTTTTTTGATTTCATCATCAACTTCTTTAGCAGTTACTTTGGCCTTTTCACACTTAATACCTAAATTTTTATATTCACCTAACTTAATTTCTGGACGCGTAATAACGGTAAATTTAAAAATAATATTACTATCACTAATCCCCGTTACATCAACTTTAGGTTCTAAAGCCGGTACTAAATCTTTGTTTTCATCTAGTAATTGACGGTAAGCATCATTAATTGCTAAATCAACAGCATCCATATACAATGATTCAATGCCAAATTTTTTAAGATAAATGTCTTTAGGACATGCTCCTTTACGGAATCCATCGACTTTTACTTCTTTAACTTTCTTTTTAAAGGCTTTATCTAAAGCTTCTTTCCAAGCACTATCTAATTTAATTTCAAATTCTTTTACATTCTTTTTCATATAACTTCTCCTTCGTTAATCAAATGTATTATATTATATTTAGTAATTGAAATCAACAAAAAAGGCTTAACCTTTTAAGTTAAACCTCACCAAACAATTTTATAAGGATCATCAAATGTTCCAGTACCAGATAACACTACATTAGATGGTAAATGGAAAGTTGGATAATAGTAATAATTACTAGTTGTTGCTACTGTTGTCGTGGTTCCTGTTGATGATATGTATCTAACACGATTGTTATATGCCCCTGAAGGCGAAATTGTATAATAGTTAACACTTTTAAATAAATAATTAGAATTCTTACAGTTTGAAGCATATGTATCACTATAAGAAGAGGCATGGTTACAAGAACCAGTTTCATAACTACCATATAAGAAGTCACTACCATATATGAAGCCAATTTTATCATAAGAATACAACGGCCAACTATCGGAATATTTTACACCAGTTAGTCTTTCTTTTTCATAATAAGTTGCCGGTGTAACACTAGAACTTGAAGGACTTGTTAAATACCATTTTGTTGTCAGCATTTTATTAGCTACATTCACAACTGCCTCGGTAGTAATGTAGGTGTTATTTAAGACCTCTCGGGCATGACTTACTGACCAATCGCCGATTGTTCCGAAAGTAGATTGATGAGAATAGGAACTCTTCATAACTTTTAATAATTTTCCTGTATAATATGTATCACCATCTTTGGCTTCATCTTCCATAATCCCAATAATACGATACATATAAGCACTAGTACATGAATCTTTAAAACAAATATAATTATTGGGATTTTTTCCCTCATAACGATAACCATTTTCGTTCTTAACTGTCCAAGGATTACTAGAACTATCCGTATTTGAAGATCCCACCAAAGACAAAACTTTTAAATATGCAGTAGTACCATCAACACATCCCGTTGATTGAACTCTAATAGTACCTTTAATATTTTTGTTGGCATTAATTTGTTGTTCAAAATCATAATTGTAATAAACAATTTGGAATTGAATAGTTTGGGTTTTACTTGCTGAAGCATTGGCTGATATAGTGCCATGAGTTATAGTGTAACTTGACCCAGCAGCTTTATTACGTAAGTCAAAAGCAAAATGCGAATTTTCACCATCGGATCCTCCAATACTATCTTCTCCCTCAATGACAAGTTCTGGTAAGTTTTCCGTATTATCAGGACTTAAAACAAAAGTGTCACTTCCTATGGCTGGTTGATAGATAATTTCATATCCACATGTAATATTTCCTGGACTATTATTAGTTAATTGCACAGTAATAGATGTTGGACTACTAATACCTAATACGGTTTCGTTAACTGGATAATAAGGATTGGTAGTGAAGTTTAATTCAGCAGGTAAAGAAATTGTATATGAAATTCCTGACAAGTTACCAACTGCAATGTTAGCATTTACTCTTACAACAGAAAAATACGCATAAGATGCGCCAATAATTAAACTAACCATTAGAATAAGAGTAATAACTAACACTATTATTTTTTCTTTTTTCATGACACTTTTTATTCCTTATTTTTACTTCTTTTACGATTTATAAATAAAATAACTTCCTTAATAATAGACATACACGGTGTAGCAAGCACCATACCAGGTATGCCAAAGAAATAACCAAATAATAATAATCCGACGATTATTGCTACCGGTGGAAGTTGCATAGCCTTACTCATAACCATTGGTTGCAGAATATAACTCTCTAGTATTTGAACAATAACCGCAATTACTAGAACACCGATACCAATAATTGGTCCTTGCGTAAAACCGACAATAACAGCGGCTGCCCCACCAATATAAGGCCCAATATAAGGTATTAAATCCGTTAATCCGCAGAATAGACCAAATAAGATGGCCATATTAAGACCAATAACAGCAAATCCGACAGTATCACACACAAATACCATCAAGGCAATTAAAACAGTACCATTAACTACCTTATGGGCATTAAAACTAATATTCTCAAATAATTTAATATAATCATTTTTCTTAAACTTAATTAATAGTTTTTGAAATCCTAGACAAAGATTATCATAATCGATAAGCATGTAAATACCTACTACTAAACTTAAAATGATAATACCAAGTGCAGAAAATAATCCTTTAATAAATTCAATAATGTGATTAGGAATGGACGTCGTAAAATTAACAACCATTTCTTGACCTGAGTCAATTAACCCACTTTTAATACTGTCTATATCAATACCACTTATTTCAAGTTTACTAAATGAATGAGTTACAAAATTAGTCGTAGAATTTAAGATAGATGGAATCATCGAAATCAAATCATTAACTTGTTCATATAGTACGGGAATAAAAATATAGATAAATAGAATAGCTATTCCTATAATACCTAAAAAGATAAGAACAGCACTCAAGTACTTGTTCATACCCTTATCAAGAAGTTTTTTATGAAGCGGATAAACCAGCCAAGCCATAATAAAACCAATAAACAGTGGTGATATGACTTTTAATATTCCTCTTAACATGTCAAAAATAGCTAATCGTTGTAAGGCTATTAATACACCAAGGATAATACCAACGATGGTTATAATGTAAAAAACTCTTATCAAGTTTTTTGACAAGTGTATAAGTTCATTTAAACTTTCTTTATCAATATTATCATTCTTCTTCATCTTGATATCCCTACCCTATATATAATATTATATATATTTTTATGAGATAATTCAAGTTATATTCTTAAATGTTGGCATTTAAATAAGTATAAATGTTACGGACATCTAAATAAGATAATTCAAATAATAAATGTAAAATTTTGGATATACTACATTCAGCAATAGCGCTTTTCATTTTTTCTTTTTGAGAATTACTCGTTTTTAAATAAATATTTAAAAATTTATTCATGATTTGTTTATCTTCAATGTGATTAGTCAAGAAAGTATCCAAAGAAAAATCAGTGGTTCTAAGTAATACTGGATAACGGTATTTATTATCATTGATTACATGTAATTTACCATCTAAATATTTAAAAGGTACAATATTACTATCACTAATCATTGTCATTATTTCATCTAAAGAAAATCTTTTGGTATAACTATCTATTTCTTCTATAGTATCATAACGATGAGTTTTATCTTGGGAAATAATGTTAATATCAACAGGCATAAAATCCCCTGGTCTAGCTTCCAAAACTAAATGATATCGCATTATTTTCACCTTCTTCTTTGCGAGGATGAATAATATATCATATTTAGGGTATCAAAGTCAATTATATTTTAGCCATCTCTCTAGTAAACTTATTTTTCTTATTTTCAATCGCAACTCTTTCAACAATAAAGACAAGAATAATAGCATTTAAAGTATAACTTCCACCATATGAAAGGAATGGAAGCGGTACGCCTGTAAGAGGTATCAAAGCAAGTATACCTAGTAAATTTATAATAATGTGTAAAGCAAAATACCAAAAAGCACCATAAGCGATAATACTAGTACGTAAATTATCCGCGCTTTTGGCAATTCGATACATCCTCAAAAGAATTACGCCATAGCCAACAATTAACAAAGCTCCAAAAACAGCACCTAATTCTTCGCAAACAATGGGAAAAATAAAATCCGTATGGCTTTCAGGTAAATACATATATTTTTGCGTACTTTTTCCTAATCCTACCCCAAATAATCCTCCATTAGAAATGGCAATTAAACCATTACAAACTTGATAACCTGAGTCTTCACGATATCTTGAACAAGGATTTTTAAAATTAAAACGAGATAACCTTTCATCCGTTAGTAAACTATCACTTTTATAAAAGAGAATTCCCCCTACAATAATGCCTAGTATTACAAAAATCTTAATAATTTTACCAAAATTACTATGAATAAGAGGAACAGTCATAAAAATAAAACCAGAAATGGCCGTAAAGATGGCTGCACTACCTAAGTCTGGTTGCTTAGCTATTAACACGGCCATAATGGCCGCAAAAGTGATAGGAATAAAATACAGAGATATATTCTTATTCCTCTTCTCCGTTAACATATTATAAAAAACAGCCATAAAAACAATGATAACTGTTTTAGCAAACTCAGATGGTTGTAAAGTAAATGGCCCTATTTTAAACCAACTTTGAGCATTATTAGTAATTTTTCCATATACTAAGACTAATCCTAATAAGGCAATAACGCCAATGACCGCTAAAAAAGAAAGAAAACCATAACGTTTCGTAGGTATTAATAAAATTACAAAACCAATAATATAGGCTACTATTAAAGCAGCAAGCTGTCTAACAAAAAAGTGATATGATGAAACATGATAACGTAATACTGTAGATACACTTGATGCTGATAAAATCATCATCAGTCCTAAAACAGAATAAAAAATAATCAAAACTAATAAGAATTTATCTATTTTACGAATATCTTTCATATCTATACCTTCCTATTATTGATTTTATCAAAACCCCTATCTGATGTCCATCTTTTATTGGAAATAGTAATAATGTTGTGTCAAAATTATTGTAAAATAATATCTTATAGTAGATACATAAAGGAGGTCGTAAAAATGTATTATTATGGTAATAATGGCTACTACGGTGGCAATTATACAGCTCCTTGCTATGGAAACACTTACGCAGGATATACAAGTGGTTATGGAATTGGGGCCGCTATTTGGATTGTGTTATTTATCTTGCTTGTGATAATTATTGGAGCATGGGGATTTAATAATAACAACGGTTTTAATAATAACTAGGAAGGTATAAACCTTCTTTTCTATTGTTTTTTTATCTTTTTTTTGATAAAATACCCGTAGCAAAGGGGATTAATATGAAGGTACCAAAAATCAAGATTTATGATGAAAAAGACAAAATATTAAGAACTATTTCTAAAACCGTATCTTTTCCACTTGATGATCAAACCAAAAAGCTGATCAAAGATGCTATTACTTTTCTAAAAGCATCTCAAAATGAAGAAATAGCCGAAGAATACAATCTCCGGGCTGGTATGGGACTTGCTTTTATACAAATGGGCATTCCTAAAAGAATCTTTGTTATTGCTAATCAAAATGAGGATGAAACCTTCGAGGAACATATTATTATTAACCCAGAAATTATCTCTCAAAGCGAAGAATTAATTTATGTTGGCGAAGGTGAAGGTTGTTTATCTGTTAACCGCCCTGTCGAAGGAATTGTGCCAAGACATGCTAGAGTTACTGTTAAATATAATGATATTAATGGTAATGAGAAACAAATTAGAGTTCGAGAAGATATTGCTATTGCCTTTCAACACGAAATAGATCATTTAAATGGTATCTTATTTATTGACCATATTGATAAAAAGAATCCTTATAAAGATAAAAATAAAATGCGAGAAATCTAATCTCGCATTTTTTATTATTACTATTTATCTCTTTCAAAGATCAATTGCTAATTCAATTTCTCACAAGCCGCATGTTCATTGGCATCTACTAAACAGTTTTCATAGTCATTGTAATCTCGACAAGCCACATAACCTCGTGTATCTATTCCACAATAAATATCATCTACACTACAGTAAGATTGACTACTGGTAACACCACAATCATTATTAATATCAATTGTTATTCCTGCATCAACAAAGGCTTGATATATTGCTTGTTTAACGGCTGTTTGTTGATTACTAGTAAAATTATTACCTATTGTATGTCCTTCTAATCCATATTGTGTATATGGTTGACTAAAGCATAGTTCATGGTTTTGATATATCATACACGCATAATACTTAACACTATTTTGGCCAATATATACTCTATGTCCAGTCGCAGAACCGCTTATTTGTACTGGTCCACCAGTTGTAGGATGCGTATAAGTTTGTACATACGTACCCAAAGAATTATTCCATACAGAGTATGTAGTTGGGAACCAATAACTGGTTGGGTGGTTACTAGAACTCCCACATTCACTGTTAGTGATTGATATTGTTCCATATGGAACTTGACCTCCTGCATCATTCTGATCAACATTTAGATTATAAAAAACAGTATAAAATGACCATTTTTGTTCAACAGTGTGTACTGATGAACTTGTACTTATAGATGTTGAATATAAAATAATTGCGTTAGAACCAGCAATAGGTATTTCAAATTGTTGGACTCCATTCAGTACACCAACTAGTGTAAGTTCGTTTAAGTTGGCTGCTACGGAAGCTGCACTTGGTACATATGCCACTGTCGGCGTATAAACAAGATCATAACTGCATGATAGTCCCGTTGCAAACTGATTTGAGTCAGTAGTCAATGTAACATTAATATTACTGGGATCACTATTCACATGCGAATTATAATTGTTTGTAGCATTGGTTATCGACAAATCATCATCTGTTATTTCCAACTGTACAAAAGCTTTGTCTCTATCATAACTTAGGGTAGCATTACCATATATAGTAACATTTACATTAGTATTCCCCGTAACAGTCGGTCTGCTTCCATAAGCAAAAGTAACAGCAAAAATAACTGTTAGTATAACCATGACCACAATGCTTAGAATATAATACACTTGCCTTTTATTCATTGCTAATCCTCTATATAATTATAACAAAAAAAGACATAAATAACAATTTTATTTATGTCTTTTCATTACTTATGACAAAATGTATTATTTAATAAGTCTTGAAGTTCTTCACGGTTAATTGGTTTAGATATATAACCATCAAATCCCTCACTTAAATACATTTCCTTCATACCTACCATGGCATTAGCCGTCAAGGCTACAACCGGTGGTATTTTAACACCTTCAATTTTCTTTAATTCTTTTAATGTTTGAATTCCATCCATCCCAGGCATCATATGATCTAGGAAAATTAAATCAAAACGTGCACCATTCTTAATTTTTTCAATGGCTTCTTCCCCACTGTTAGCAAGTGTGATTTGAAATTTATAATCGCTTAATATTCTTTGTGCCACCTTTAAGTTAAGACTGTTATCATCAACAATCAAGACATCATAAAGTGAACCATCAAAATGAACATTACTTACATTTAGAGAACCTCTAACAGTACTTTGAGCATTTTCAGCAGCACCATAATATATCTTTTGCGGAATAATAACTGTAAACGTTGTTCCTTTACCATATTCACTAGTAAAACTTATTGTTCCTCCTAATAATTCCGTAAGTGATTTAGTAATAACCAAACCTAAACCTGTACCTTCAATTTCATTATTATTTTCAGGATTATGAATTCTTGAGAATTTAACAAATATTTTATCAAAATCTTCTTGTTTGATACCAATACCTGTATCAGCTACAACAAATTTGAGTTTAGCATTATCTTCGAATATTTCAGCTGAAACATCAAAGTTAATACTTCCCATATTCGTATATTTAACAGCATTAGATAATAAGTTCATTAATATTTGATATATTTTTAATTCGTCACCAATAAAATGAGTAGGAACATCTTTATCAATATTTATATTAAAATGTATTTTGGAAGTATCAATTTTAGCGGTTAAAACACTGGTGATTTGCATGATTATTTTTCTAAATTCATATGGTTTTTCATTTTTCTCTTCTTTACCACTTTCAATACGCGAAACATCCAAAATATTATTAATAATAGCTAACAAAGTAGTAGCAGCTTCATAAATATTTTGAACTTCACCTTTTTGAAACTCGGTTAAGCTTTCCATTAATAACGACTCACTAAAACCAATAATAGCATTCATTGGAGTACGAATATCATGGCTCATATTGGATAAAAAGTCAGTCTTGGCTTTAGAAGCTTCCTCTACTTCCTCTTTATCTTTTTCTAGTTCACTAATAATCTTTTGATCTGGATTCTCCATGGTGAAATAAATAAAGAGCATTACAAACGCCATTACCGAACTAATTAAATGGATATAATTATTCATCCATTGGAGAACAACAGAAATTAAAGCTAGTAGCAAAAAGACAAAAATAGGTACCCTCTTTTCAAAAGATACATTTTTAGGGTTATAAATCATATATATAGCTGTAAAGCCCATATAAACGAAACTAACAATAAATGTGTAATAAATAGCTTTACCACTTTGATAACTCATCATTAAGACATCATCATAAACATATGTTGACTCTAAAAAACAAGCACCAACACAGAAGGCTACCGTTAATATTAAACCCCATCGACTAACAACTTCATTCTTAATGATATCTCTTAATTTGCTATAATTGTTGGAGTTGATATGACAAACATAAACTGTCAACCATGCGCACCATAAGATTGAGGATATCAAATATCCTTTGCTAGCAATAATATTAAGAATATGATATTTTTCATGAACTGGAATCAATAAAATGGATGCAACATCTAGAACAAGGACAATCATCGATAGGATTAATAACACTTGATATAACAATCCTTCAAAGTTATGACTCTTCTTTTTAAAGATGAAAACACATAGAATTAAGAATAAGTATACAAACGATAATAATTGAATTGATATTGAATATATCATTTGCCACCTACTTTAAATCATCTTTAAGAGATACAAATAATGCTACTGCTCGAGGATCATATTTACTAGCACTCTTACTACTAATAATATTAACTATTTCTTCATTATTGTCATGATTTAGCATATAATTAGCGTACTCTATTGCAATATTAATCAAATAAATATGCATAGGGATATCATCTTTTTGTAAACCATTTGGAAATCCTAAGCCATCGAAACGTTCATTATGCATTTTAATAATGTCTATGGCATATCGAATTTGTCTTTCACTCATATCATCAGAAATATACTTAATCATATCGGCGCCAATGTTAGGATAATTAGTAACAATATTACGTTCATCCGGAGATATACTCTTAATATTATCAATATATGTCCTTGGAACAGCATCTAAAGATATGTCAAAATACTTAATGGCACTAACTAGTTGATTAATGTCTAAATTAATATTATTTTCGGTTTTATATTTTTCTAAAAGAATACGTGCATATTTAGCAATCTTTTCATTTATTTTGCTATAATCTACCAAATACGAATTAACAAAAGAATTAATGATTCTTTTTAAAGTCTTATCTTGGGTTCTAATTAATTCATTTAGAGAATTACTTTTCATGTACATTGAAATCATATTGTTAACCCGTTTCTTTATAATTTCAAAATTAAACGGTTTTTCAATCATATCAGCGATAGAATAAGCATAAACTTGTTCTTTAGTTTCTTTAGCATCATCAGCGGAGATAATGACCACTGGCATTCTAGTAAGCAGTCTTTTATCAGCCATGTAATCAAGTACACCAAAGCCATCCATCACTGGCATCTTTAAATCAAGAAAAATACCCACGATATTTTGTGTTTCCTTACTGTCAGGCTTAATAACATTCTTTTCAATAATCTCAACCGCTTCAGATCCATTTTTAGCTTCAATAATATTATATTGACTCTCAAATACTTTTTTAAAAATATTTCTGGTTAACGAGTCATCATCTACAATTAATAAAGAACTATATGTTTTATTAACTTGAATAGTAACATTACTCTCATATTCTTTTAAAATATTATTGTTTTTTCTTAATAAATCATTAATTAATTCACCAATATATTTAACAGTACTAACTACTTCACTATCACTATTTTTAATATTGTTAATGATATCTTCAATCTCAATAATAAAATCTGCGGCTACTTTAGCGGAATTATCACTTAATCCCTTTTCTTCGCCCTCGTCATTTGCCTTAAGGGTCATGATTACAATTTGGTTATCTTCGAAGACTTTTATTAAATCGATGTAATTATCAAAAGCTAGATTACTGGATAACTTAACATATTTAATAACGGTAATGTCTTGTTTATTTAATTCATTTAAACTAATTTTATTAAAATAGGTATTAGCAAAATCAGGATGAATAACCTTCTTTAAATTTTCAATATATTGTTCATAAGTAATTTCATTACTATTACCATTTTTTGAAGACATTAAAAAAACTTTGTCATTTTGAATGTCAATCATGGTTATAGAATCAAAAATATTTAATAAATTATCATTTATAAGACTAGTATCCAATTTACTCGACCCCATTTCTACATTTTTAAAAAGGCATCTATTATGGCATATATTTCATTTGCCTTAGTAAACAGTTCATTCACATGTTCATAAATGTAATTAATATCATTTTCTTTACCCTTCATCTCATGATTATAGGCTAAATCAGCAAGTGACATAATACCTAATGTTTTACAATTACTTTTTAAAGCATGGACTAGAATAACATAATTAGGCCAATCTTTACTCTCAAATTTTTGTTTAATATCATTCATTTGATTAACGAAATTATTCTTAAAGTCGGTTAATATTTCAATATACATGCCTTCATCACCTAAATATGATAAACCCATGTCAATATCAAAGCCCTTTTCCTTTAAAAAATTTAGTTTGCTATCCATTTAAATCACTACCTTATCGTATAAATCAATTTTACCACAAAAAAAAACTATTTTAAATAGTTTTTTTCATTTCTTTATTATCCTGTTACACGTTCAAAAGTTAATGAAGCACCAAAGTTTTTATTACCATTAACAATTTGGTTATGATTGTAATTAATTAATGTAATTTCTGCGAAATAATAATCAGTTTTGCTACTGTTATTAACACTAATTGTTTGATTTGTTAATAAACTAACATTTGAACTAGCAGCAGCGGTAGTTAAATCAGCGGTAGCAACTGGTATATAGCAAAAAGAATCTTGAAATTTAGCTGGAACCCAAGTATTATCACCTGTACAACCTGATTGTGTTGTAATACCTGCAACTATAGCATGAAGTTTATTAACACATATACCATTAGTTTCACATGTAGCTTGTGCAGAAATTGTTTCATCAGCTTTATATAAATCAATTACCAACTCTGCTGCATCTTCGCTTACCCACATGTTACGATTATCTGTTAAACAACCAACTTCATTATTACTGAATGCTCCATCTACGACATCTGGAGTTCCTGAAAAGCATGCTCCTCCATCATTTGTTTTAGCCCAAATATTGCTATTTGATGTACATTCATTTTGTGTAACGCCAGTAACTTCCGTTGACTTTCTATAACAAGTTCCTGAAGTATACTCAAAGTTATTACTTGCAACTGTAACATATGCATTATAAGTATATGTAACTTGTACACCAGTGGCAGATTGCAAAGTTATAGTTGCTTCGGTATTATCTACTTGGTTACCTGAACCAGAATAGAAATTATCTAAGTCAGCATATACCTCCATATCGCTGCCGGCATTAATCAAAAACATATCATTGCCAGCATTAGTAGCGGCTTGGATATTTGATTGACCTTCAGAGTTTACTTGACTAGCCAAATATGCGAATGTTGCACCTACTAAAACAATTAACATCGTAGCTATGGCAATAACCGTTAGTAAAACTACATTTCTCCGTGAATCTTCTCTTTCTTCATTCATATTTTATCCTCCTTTATTATTAATTTAATAATAAACCATTTTTAAAATATAGTCAATAATATACCATGAATAATTATTCATAATTTACTATTTTGCTGTTATAATTAACTAGGTGATAGTAAATGTATTTGATTATAAATAATAAAGAGTTGCGCATTAGGAATGCTAATACTTTTTTAAAGAGATTAATAGGTCTTTTGGGAGAAAAAGAAATTTTATCTGGAATGCTTTTTCCTCATACCAATAGCGTTCATACTTTCTTTATGAAAACGAATATTGACATCTTAGCCCTTGATGAACATAATGAAGTTATTATGAAATGGGAAGATGTTCCTAAAAACAAGATATTTTGTGTCAAAAATAGTGCAAAAAAAACTAGTATTCTAGAACTGCCTAGTAATACTAGTAAACAAATCAAAATTGGTGATCAATTAACCTTTATACGTAAATAAGTAGTCATTAATAACAACATCATCACCTGGTTTAGCGCCCAAAGATTCTAATTCATCTTCGATACCCATGGCTCTCAAAATACGGCCAAAACGTAAAACGCCTTCCTCTTCTTCAAACTTCGTCATATTAAATACTCTTTCAATTTCTTTGCCTTTAACTACCCATACATCATTTTCTCTAGAAATAGTGTAAGGCTTTTCAGTTTTAAATTTAATATAAACATTTTCTTCTAATTCATCTTCTGAGTATAAGTCTTGTTCAGAAGTTTCTTTTAAAGTAGTGTTTAGGCCTTTAATTAATTCATCAACGCCCATTCCCGTATAAGAACTAATAGCGTAAACAGTCAAATCTGGATACGCTTTTTTAAATTCTCGTAGATTTTGTTCGGCACCTTCGATATCCATTTTACTAGCAACTACTACCTCTTTTTTGATTGCTAGTTTTTGAGAATACTTTTCGAGTTCTTTACGTATTATTTTATAATCTTCAAGAGGATTTCTCCCCTCTTCTGCTGACATATCAATCATGTGAATGATTATTTTACAACGATCAGCATGTTTTAAAAATCGGTCTCCTAAACCAACACCTTCATGCGCATTTTCAATTAAGCCAGGTAAGTCAGCAACGGTATAAGTATCACCATTTTTTAATCTAACGACTCCTAGATTGGGAGATAAAGTTGTAAAATGGTAACTAGCTATTTTGGGCTTAGCACTACTGATAACTGATAATAAAGTGGATTTACCTACACTAGGCATCCCAACAATACCGACATCAGCTAAAACCTTTAATTCAACGCGTAAGTATTTAACTTCCCCCTTTTCCCCGTTTTCTGAAAACTTCGGTGCCGGATTTTCATGGGTAGCAAAAGCTTTATTACCGCGACCACCGCGACCACCATGGGCAACGACCACTTCATCATCTTCTTGAATAATATCTTTAATAATAAGACCGGTATCATCATCGTACACAATTGTTCCTAAAGGCACTTTAATAATGACATCTTCACTATTTTTACCATAACGATTTGAACCTTCGCCATTTTGGCCTTTACTTCCCTTAATTATTTTTTGATAACGTAAATCAATTAAAGTTTTTAAAGATTTATCACCAACAAAAACAATATTACCGCCTCGACCGCCATTGCCACCGTCAGGTCCACCCATAGGTACAAATTTTTCACGACGGAAAGACGTACAACCATTTCCACCATCGCCAGCAATCACTTTTATTTTTACTTCGTCAACAAACATAAAACGTCACCTTTCATTAGTTAGTATATCATTAAAGTGCTATTTCTTCTATAACATTTTGTTCCATATCAATGATTTTGAAAAGACTTTTTTCATAAATAGCATAACTACATACGCTACCATTTCGTGGCTTAGAAAGCGAACCAACACAGATATAAATTTGCTTATCAATTTTTTCTATCAAAGGATAATGTTTGTGACCAAAGATAATAATATCACTATCGTCATCCACTAAAGGGAGATTATGACCATGTAATAAACAAAATTTATGATTATCTACATTAATTTTTAATAAAGGATAAAAAGTAAAATTAAGAACATTAAAAACTTCTTCACTATCACAATTACCTTTAATTAAGATTATTTTATCTTGATATTTTTTGATAAATTCTAAAATTACTTGATTATTACCTAAAGATGGTCCAAAAACATCACCAAGAATAACTAATTTATCACAATCTACATCTATTTTGGATAAATTATCTATTTGACCATGAATATCAGATATAAAGACTATTTTCATAATTACACCTTAACTAGAATAACATCCTTTCCTATTTTTTCGATATCAGTATATTTAAAAGTTATTTCTTCATTTTTAAAAGTTCTTTTGAAAAACTTGGGATTTTCTGCAACAAAAGAAATAATACTTCCATTATTATCGATTTCAACATCAATTATTTTTCCATAACTCATTCCCGTAACCATCGAGATAATTTGCTTTTCTTGCATTTCGGATAAAAAAATATTCATATTAAATTATATGAATATCTTATTTTAAATACCATAAACTCTTGCCGCCTTTATATACTTCTTTGATAAATCCACAGCCTAAGCATTCTTCGCCTAAATACAAAACACAGGCTTGACCAGGAGTGACACTTTTAGCAAGTCCTTCATATTTAACCTTAATCTCACCATTATCAAGATACTCAAGTACTACAGGATGATCTTCACCACGATAGCGAAATTTGGCGGTACAAAAACTTGGTTTTGTCGAAGAAATAAAATTAACATTATCAATAATACACTCATCAGAGTATAAATACTTAGAATCTCCGAAAGCTACATATAAAATATTATCTTTAACATTTTTACCACAAACATAATGGCGCTTTTCATCACCAGATAATCCGACATTTCTACGTTGACCAATGGTATAATTCATAAGCCCTGTATGCTTCCCTATCACTTCTTTTGTTTCCACATTAACGATATCTCCGGGATTTGGTTTTAAATAGTTTTTAACAAACTCTTGAAAATTACGCTCACCAATAAAACATATGCCGGTAGAGTCTTTTTTATCTGCGACAATTAATTCTTGTTCTTTAGCTATCTTACGAATTTCCTCTTTGGTATAATCTCCGACAGGAAATAAAACATCTTTAAAATTAGAAACTGGTACATCAGCAAGAAAATAAGTTTGATCCTTATTTAAATCCTTAGCTCTTAACAGTTTTCCATCCTTAATACGTGCATAATGACCAGTGGCAATATAATCAGCACCTAATTCTCTTGCTTTTTGAATAAATAAATCAAATTTAATAAATTTGTTACATAACATATCTGGATTAGGGGTTCTTCCCTTTTCTAGTTCATCTAAAAAATATTTAAAAACATAATCCCAATATTCCTTAATAAAATCAACTCGATGAAGTGGTATTCCTAGTTTTTCACAAACTTTAACGGCATCATTATAATCCTTTTCTTGAGGACAAATATCATTAAAATCATTGGGATTTCCTAAAAAATCATTATTAATATTACTATCCCAGTTGCGCATAAAAAGACCGATAACTTCATAGCCATCTTTTTGTAGTAGATAAGCTGCTACTGCGCTATCTACACCACCGCTCATTCCAACAACAACTTTTTTCATTTCAATCACGTTTTCATTTTATCAAATTGTCCATTTAAAGTCTATATTCTATTCACAAAAGGTAAAATAGCATATATATTCAAAAGACTATATAAGATAATTATTAACAAAACAAAGATACTTATAATGGTCATCTTTTTTAAATAAAGTCTTATATTGTGTTTGCTGATTGTAATTCTTTTGAATATATAGTTTCCTAAATGCTTAACATATTTACAATAATAAAAGGTATTTAAAACTAAACAAAATAGGACAACAATCCTAAAAACACATAGAAATATAATATAAACAAGTAATTTTAATTGAAAATTAATTAATAAAAAAGAAATAGTAATACCTAAAGTAAATAATTCATATAGCAAAACTAAAAAAAAGCCTGGAAAACCACCAAAAGATAATCCATAGGCTACAATATAAATTAATATATAAAGATATAAATAAAAGTATGAATTAGTATATACAACTGATGAAACAATACTATTACATAAACCAAAGATGGTACCCATTACAATGATTATAACGCTTGCTACGATTATTTTCTTTTTCATATCATTAATTATATTGAAAAGGCTTCATTTTTATGATAAATTTATTTAGGAAAAGGAAGTTGAGTTAATGAATAAAAAAGCCCAAAAAATAGCCGCATGGATAATGATTATCCTTATGTTAGCTTCAGTAGTAGCAGGCGTTATCGCTTACATGCTATAAGCTTATAAATATTAAATCTAATAAAGCTAAGAATTTTTCAGTAAATGCAAAAACCACGAATAATGAAGATGCAAGGAACGGTCCATAAGGCACTTCATTATTTTTTTTGAGCATTAATGAAGCAAATGAATAAGGTAATGCTAAAAAAGTAGATAAAATTAATGCACATAATCCCAAACGTGTTCCTAAGCAAAGACCCATTATAAAAGAAAATTTAATATCTCCCCCACCAAGGCTTTCTCTATTAAACATCTTATCGCCAATGACTTTTATTAATAACATCGTAAAGAATAAAAAGAAGCCTGCTAAAATAGAATATCCCGTTTCTTGCCATCCCAGATAATATATCTTAAGAATTAAAATAAGGATTCCTCCGACTACTAAAGGAGAATCTAAAATAATAAAATATGAAAAATCACTAATAAAAATAATCATCATTAAAGAAGAAACAACCATAAACATAAATACATCATAACTTTTATCATAATATAGATATGCAAAAGTAAACAATAATCCCATTGTTAATTCCACAATTAAATTCAAAGGACTAATTGTCTTTTTACAATAACGACATTTGCCTCTTAAAAAGACATAAGAAAAAATTGGTACGAGATCATACCAAGCAAGTTGATGGCCACAATGATCGCATCTACTGCGATCATTGATGGCATTTAATCCTTGTGGTAGTCGCTTACCAATTACAAGATAAAAAGAACCTAAACATGTACCTAATATAAATATTATTAATGCCATAACTCCCCCTACATGATTTGATCGTACATTGAGAACATTGGAACCATTACGGCTAATAGAATTCCACCAACTATAACCGCTAAGAAAACAATCATAATTGGTTCAATCAAACTCTTTAAAGCGGCAACCATGTTTTTATGTTGCTCTTGATAATAATCACTAACTCTTTGCATCATATCAGCAAGTTGTCCAGTTGATTCACCAGTAACAATCATGAAATATGCTACTTGTGGAACTGCCCAGTGATCTTTAAAGGCTTCAGAAATCTTATCACCTTTGATAATATTATTAATGGTTCTAAATAAAATCGATTTAAATATTTCGTTTTCTGTAATCTTACTTAAAATATCAATACTATCTGTAATATAAATATTATTTCTTAGTAATGATGCAAATGTTTTAGCAAAGATGTTTAATTCTTTATAAATAACGAGATCTTTGAAAACTGGTAAATGCATTATCAATATTTGCATTTGAATTCTTACGGCTTTTACTTTCTTGTATAAGAAGAAGACTAAAATGATAGCAGAAATTAATGCTAAAAAAACCCAAAGAATATTATGCTGTAAGAAATCACTCATTTTGATGACCAAGCCAGTTAATCCTTTTATTTCAAGACCGTTCGTAGTATATATTTGTGTAAATTGAGGAACTACATAAACAATGATAAATGTAACTACACCAGTTGCAAAAACGGTGATAACAGCGGGATAAATAAGTGCACTACGCATTTCTTTTCTGGTAGAATTGACTTCAGTATAATACCTAACCATATCATCCAATGTCTCTTGTAAAGTACCAGTTGCTTCAGCGGCTTTAAGCATATTGATTAATAAAGCTGGAAAGTAATTGCCTTGTTTAGCTAAAGCGTTAGAAAACGATTCTCCAAGAGATAACTCATAACACAATGATTTGAATACTTTTTGAGCACTTTTATTCCTTCCAAACTGTTGTGACATAATCCTAACAGAGTCATTTAAAGTAATACCTGCTCTTAGATATGTTGCTAATTGTGTTAAGGTAAATACTAGGTCCTTCATGCTCATTTTACGACCAAGCAATGATGAATCTTTGTATACAAAGTTGATAAATGAACTTGTTTTAATACTATATACTTCATAGCCTTGGTTTACTAAGAAAGAGTTAATATCCAGTTTTGAAAAACCAGGCATCGTATCAGTAATTATTTTTCCATTTCCTTTAATATCACGAACAATATATTGATACATATTAGGGACTTTGCTTCGAGTAGCACCGGATGCTTGTAAATCTTTAGCAAGTTCTTCTTTCATCTTGTCATAACGGGCTAATTTTTTAGGACTATAACGATATTGTTTTACTTTACGACGTCTTTTACTAGTTCTTTCATAAAGTAGTTCGCTATCCTTCATTTCATCGGTTTTAGCTTCTTTAATGGCAACATCGAAGTTCAGTGATAAACTACTAAAGATTAATGACCAAATATCAATTAATAAAAACTTTACACCTCTTAAAGCATATAAGAGAATATAAAACCATGCTAAAAAGAAATCGACTATGATGTTAGATTGTTTTGGCAAACTAGAAGGTGTATTACCTTGTACACCATTTTGTGCATTAATCTGAGCATTCTTAGCCGTCATAGCTTGTACTGATGTTTGCACCCCAATCGGAGTATTATTCGGTACAGATGCTTGTACTGGTGGTTGGGTACCAACTGGTAAAGTGCTTTGTACACCAGCTTGCATTGTAGTTTGCGCTGTATTTTGATTGTTATTTACGCTGCTATCCACTTCATATCCCTTTCCTATTAAAATAAGTATATCATAAATAATTGTTCTCTTCTAGTACTTAATATATAGTTTTTACATCTTTAACACTTGCATTTATTTTCTCATAAATATTTTTTAAATCGTAGAGTATTTTGGTAACCAACTTTATTTTCAAAGAAAATACATTCGTAATAAAAAAAGACCACTATAGAATATATAGTTGTCTTAATAATATATTATTATGCTCCTAATGAAGTACCAGTAAATACATCCGAACCTAAAGTTCCACCATAGGCTGATGTAAACCCTGACTGTGTTGTATATGTATTACCATTATATATAACCGATGATAAATAAGTACAATATCTGAATGCATAATTATCAATACTTGTTACACTACTTGGTATGGTTATTGAGGTTAAACCTGTTCCTCTAAAAGCATTACTACCAACACTTGTTACACTGCTTGGAATGGTTATTGACGTTAAACTACTACAATCTTGAAATGCAATATTAGGAATTGTTGTTATATTACTTGGTAACGTTGCAGAAGTTAAATTTTTGCATCCTTGAAAAACACCGGTTCCAAGTGAAGTTACGGTATCTGGAACGGTTATCGATGTTAGGCTTGTATTACTATAAAAAGCATAACTACCAATACTTGTTACACTACTTGGTATGGTTATTGACGTTAAACTTCTACAACCGTAAAATAAAGAATTCGGTATTGTTGTTATATTACTTGGTAACGTTGCAGAAGTTAAATTTTTGCAATTATTGAAAACATTGGTTCCAAGAGATGTTACACTATCTGGAATGGTTATTGATACTAAATAAGAATCAGAAAAAGCATTATTACCAATTGTGGTTACACTACTTGGAATGGTTATCGATGTTAGGCGTGTACTATTAAAAGCAGAAACGCCAATACTTGTTACACTACTTGGAATATTTACCGATTTTAAGTAAGATAGATTATAAAAACTTCTATCACCAATCGAAGTAATTCCATTCTCAATTACAACACTTTCTATAGAACTCCTTTTTGCATCCCATGGTTGATCAATCATTGTTGGATAATTTGGCATAGCTCCTGTTCCCATTATTTTAAGAGTGCCGTTATCATCTAATGTCCAAGTTATATCTTCATTAACGTTGCCACTTGCTATAACGGTTGTTTCAACCTCACCTGCTACACATGCGACATTCGCTATCTTAAATTTCCCTGCAAAGTTTTTTCCATCTAAAGCCGTTTGACTCGCCTTTACATTATAAACTCTACTTATTAAGTTCCATACAGCTGTACTAGTTGTGTTCCCCGCACCTGATATTTGGGCTCCACTTACAATTGTTACACTATTATTGTTATATGTTAAGGTTGATAAATCAGTTTCTTCGGTTACGATGCCAGCACCATTAATCGTATTTTCCGCATATGTTTGAAAGGCTTGAATGGTAAATTCATTACCCGTTACGCCTGGACTATGAGTTGTATACCTATCACTACTTGTCCATTCATAAACTATATCATAGGTACATACCATGCTATAATCTGTATTGGGTGTAAAATTAACCGTTAAAGTTGTATTATTAGAAATAGCCGCTACATAATTAAAGGCCGCCCCATCAGCCATTTTAGCTAACGACATATTAAGGGACATATTTCCCCCAATTACATCAAACACCATATTATTTTGCTCAGTTACTGTATTGGCATTTACGACATTAGTAATATTTAAATTACCAGTTGTAAAGTAAGCATATGTAGCAAAGGCAGCAAAAGATAAAAAGACTATCACAGCTATAATCATCATAATAATATTCTGTTTTTTCATATTACCACCTATTATAGTAAGTATACACTATGTATATGTTTTTCGCAAGTTAAATCATTGTTATTTAAAGCACGCATATAATGTTGTAGGAGGCTTTATGAATAATTCTTTTCTTTCGTTTAATAAGATAGTATCTGGACTATCTAATTCATTAAATATTGCCAATAAATTAATTCCTCTTTATGAAAAAGGTAAACCTCTTCTTAAAAATGTCAAAAATCTAATTAGTCTTTTGACAAATAATGTCAATACCAATAAAAAAAGCATTACTCCTCAAAATAACGCTTCTTCATTTAATAAGATAAAATTTAATAATCCTACTTTCTTTAAATAGTTAGTATTCTTAATATTAATAAGTCACCTATTAAACTAATCTTTTTAGAAATATTGGCTTTTTTGAAAATACTTTTAGTCTTGTTATATAAGTATTTATAGTAATCTTTATCATTACTGATTCCAAATTTCAATCTAGTTGTTGTTAGTTTTTGAAAACCTTTCTCATATGAAATAATATCATAATACTGATTATTTTCTTGAACTACTATTTCGCTTGCAATCTTATAACCCCGTTTATTCATATATTTTCTTAATTCATATAGTTCATTATTAGAACTTAAAATAATATTATTAGGAAGTTCTTTAACATCTAAAATCTTAATTATTGTGTTAGTTCCCATACCACTGATGATTAAAGTATCATATTGATCATCGATACCATTTAGTCCATCAGTACAAATTAATTTGATATCACGAATATTTTCTTTTTCAAGATTTCGTTTAGCACCCTCGAGTGCTTTAGAACTAACATCCGTGGCAATAATTTGCTTAGATATTTTATTTTGGTACAAATAAATAGGCAAATAAGCATGATCGGTACCCACATCTAAGACCTTAGCATCCTGTTTAACTAAACTAGCAATTGTTATTAATCGCTTTTTCAGCATTATTCCTCCATAAAGTCTTTTAGTTTCTTAGCACGAGAGGGATGACGAAGTTTACGTAAGGCTTTAGCTTCGATTTGACGAATTCTTTCTCTTGTTACATTAAACTTCTTACCTACTTCTTCAAGAGTATGACATGTACCATCGATTAAACCAAATCTTAATTCTAATACTTCTTGTTCTCTTGGTTGAAGACTCATTAACACTTGACGAATCTCTTCTTTTAAGATTTCATTTTCAGTATATTCTTCTGGAGAAAGACTACTTTCATCTTTTAAGAAATCACCTAAATGGGAATCATCCTCTTCCCCGATTGGTGTTTCTAAAGAGACTGGATCTTGGGAAATCTTAATAACTTCTCTTACTTTTTCAACACTTAAGTTCATTTTCTTCGCTAATTCTTCATCAGAGGGTTCACGATTTAGTTCCAAAGTAAGTTGTCTTTGGATACGAACCATTTTATTAATTGTTTCAACCATATGGACAGGTACTCTGATGGTTCTTGCTTGATCAGCAAGGGCACGCGTAATTGCTTGTCTAATCCACCAAGTTGCATAGGTAGAAAACTTATATCCTCTTTCAGAATCAAACTTATCAACAGCTTTCATTAAGCCAATATTACCTTCTTGAATTAGGTCTAAGAATAATAAACCTCTTCCAACATATCTTTTGGCAATGGATACAACCAAACGTAAGTTACTTTCGGCTAAAATACGCTTAGCTTCTTCATCATTTTCATTAATTCTTACTGATAAAGCTTGTTCTTCCTCAGGCGTTAAAAGTGAAATACGTCCAATTTCTTTTAAGTACATCCGAACTGGATCATTGATATTGATATCCTTCGTTATTTCTTCATCATCAAGTAATATTGGTTCCTCTTCTTCAAGTTTTCTTTGAGTTCCCCCATCTTCATCAACATCAGCTTGAGATAAAACCGTAATGCTTTGTTCAATTAATCGATTATATAATTCATCTAATGAATCACTGTCGATATCAAGTCCTTTTAACTTGTTAGCTAATTGTTCATAGGTAATATAACCTTTCTCTTTACCTTCCGCAATTAACTCTTCTTCTCTTTCCTTAAATGTTTTAATTTCCTTCATTAATACCACTCCCTTTTTTTAATTCAGTTAATCTTTCCATTAATTCAATTTTCTTGGCAACATCTAGTTCATTTTTAATTTTAAACTTTAGTTCTTTGATTTCTTCTTCATCAATGCATTTAATCACGGCACTTAGTATATCACAAAATTCTTTAGTGTCGATATTTTCTTTATTATTGGCCATTATTATTTCATTAACATAGTTGGATATTTCTTCATCATTTACCACATAATCAATAAATGAAGCAATACTTATTTCATGATACTTATTTATGTAATCTCCAATTAAATGTACGGTATCTCGTTCTTTTTTCTCTCTTAAAAAGCCAAGTTTTTCCATAAATATCTTATAATATGACGCATCTAGTAACATTGCATAAATGAGTTGCATGACCGAAACAGTATATTTACTTTTCTTTACTGTTTGTTTGACTTCTGGAATTTTTACTGGCTCTTTTTTAAGAGGCGTTAAGCCTTTTTTTAAGTATTCAACATCAATATTGTATTCTTTACTAATCTTGCCAATAAACAACTCTCTTTCTAATTCAGAGGCATGATTTAAGCAAGCCATAACATCTTTTATATAAACCGTTAATTCCTCGATATTATCAAGATTCTTATCATGTTTTAAATACTCTATTTTAAAATCCAAATACTTTTGCGCATATTTAATATTATCATTTAATTTATCGGTACCAAACTTACGAATATATTCATCTGGATCTTTCGCTCCACTTAAACGAACAACATATAAGTCCACTCCCGAAGTATATAACTCATCACCCACAGAGATGGTTGCATTTTGACCAGCATCATCGCTATCCAACATTAATATAATCTTACAATTAAGTTTCTTAAGATAGTCAATTTGTACTTTAGAGATAACAACCCCCATTAGAGCACAAACATTTTTAATACCTCGAGTTGCTAAACTAATCGCATCCATATTACCTTCGACAATCAGCATTTGTTTTTGCAATCGAGCGCTATCTTTAGCGTTGTAATAGTTAAATAAAATATTGCTTTTTTTATAGATTATTGTTTCTTTAGAATTAATATATTTATTCTTTTCATTAGTTAAGTAACATCGTCCGGTATATCCTACTAGATTACCCTGCATATCATGAAGGGGAATCATTATTCGATTGGTAAACATATCATAATAATCAATACCGTTTTTATTTAATAACCCAACTTCATAAGCCTTTTCTAAGTTAAGATTTTTATTAGTTAAAAACTTAGTAAGTTTATTACCATCTTCGGATAAACCAATCTTAAATTCATTAATAATATTATCATCGATTCCTCGACTCAAAAGATATTTTTTCGCTTCAAGACCATTTTCAGAAGCTAAATTATTTTGGTAAAACTTACAAGAATAATCCATTATTTCATATTCTGTTTTAAATTTAGCGTTACTACTAGAGGTAACTTTATAATCAAAAGCAATACCACATTTATTGGCTACAATTTTAACTGCTTCAGGATAGGAAACATTTTCAAATTTTTGAACAAAACTAAAAACGTTACCACCAGTGTTACAAACAAAGCACTTAAAGATATTTAATTTTGTTGAAACATGCATGCTTGGTGAATGATCATCATGAAAAGGACACATGCCAACGTAGTCGCTACCGCTTTTATTAAGAGTTATATAACTGCCAATAATATCGACGATATTTGCTTCATTTTTAATACGATTTAATTCTTCTTCACTTATATACGCCATTTTATCCCCTACAACCTTATATATTAAAGGAAACCCTCTAATTTCCTTTTTTTTAATGCAAAAAAAGCCAATTTTTATCTAAAAATAGATAATATTGGCTAATTTAGCGCTAATTATGAGTTGTTTTTGCATATCATATTTATCGCAAGTAATGAGATATAGATAGTTTTTATCATTGGGTATCACAACCTTACTATATTTCTTATAATAGGTTATATCATTGATTAAATATTCTTCGATGATATTATTATGATATATCTTAATCATACTATTTAGCTTTAAATACTCTAATTCATTAAAGAGTGCTAAAGGACCAGTCCCTGAATGACCAGATATAATCATTGGTCCACCCTTTTGAGAAATATCACTTAATTCTAGTCCATCATCTAAAGTACTATCTTTTGAAAAATAAATATGCAAATTGATATCATCAATTTCAATAATGTAACCGCTTTCATTATAGGTATCTTTTAATGATAATGGCTGAGGATAAAAACTATTAATTAATAAAAGTATTTTTAGCCACGAAAGAAATCGTTTCTTCACTACTTTCAGATTCATTTAAAAAAACTTCTTCTTTCTTAGTAAGATGAATATCTAAAGATAAATGGTCATTGATAAAGAAATCTTCTTGATAGTTCTCAAAATAGATATTGTCTTTGAGATATAAATGATAATTGTCATCTTCTACCTCAAAACTTATGGTATTATTTATTGAGCATTTTTCTTGACTATTTTGTTCATTTTCTAAAACAAAACAGACATCATTAGCATCTTCATTATTAAAATTAATAGTTAAAGTAAAAGGTTTAATAATAACATGCATATAATACGGATTTGTCGGCGTCTTTTGTAAAGTAGCTAGTTGATTAACACCATCGGTAAAAAGATAACTATCATCTACATTATTATCTTTGATTTGAAAAGTGAGCTGATATTCTCCTGGAGGACCAGAAACAGTTAGTTTATCTTTAACTAATGAGACCTCTAAACCATCATTATCAATTAAAGAATATAATGGTAAATAATGATGTTCATAGGTTTTAACTTCCTTCATTGTTTGATAGTGTGTTTCGCTAAACAAATCAATACCCTGCACAATTTCCTCTGCTCTTTGCTTAACATCTTGATATTCTCTTTCTTTTTGTACTAGGATACTATCTTCTTCATGGCAAAAAGAAAATGTTTTTTCTGGATACATTTTTTCCCAGAGAAATCTTGTAGCAAACTGTTGATGATAATTATAGAATGTTTGGTAATTGATAACAGGATAAATCCAAAGATACTTTTGAGCTAGTTCTTTATAATAATCATCATTTAATTCATGATAATCATCAAAATGGTAATTATAGTTGGAATTATAATTAAAATAATATGCTATATGATAATTATATCTCACGAAATTTACTTTATACGCTTCCCCTTCTTCATCACAAATAGTGTAAGGCATTTCAGTTACTTGAAAAATATTAAGGGCCAATACTTTCGTAGGTAGTAGTAACATTAAGAATAATAATAATTTTTTCATGGTTCCTTTCCATATGTAACTTTTTTTACGAGCATTTATAATATACTAAATGTTCATCTGACAGTAAAGAAAAGTGACAATATTCGACACCCTTTTGGTTTGATATTTGCACTTATGAAAAATTAATATTATAATAAGGTTATCAGAGGTGAATAAAAAACAATGTTTCATAACAAAAGAATACATATGATTGGCATTGGTGGAATCTCCATGAGTGGGATTGCTAAAATTCTTTTATCCTTTGATTGTCAGATTACTGGCTATGATGCCAAAGAATCGGATCTTACAAAAGAATTGAATAAGGTGAGTATCGAAGTCAACTATGAACCATGCTTAGAAAATATCGAAAAAGCTGATATCGTCGTTTATACAGCAGCCATTCCCAAAGACAATGAAGAACTGCTTTATGCTAAAAAACTTAATAAAGAAGTCTATGAACGAAGTACCTTTTTAGGCTTAATGATGAGAGACTATAAAAATGTTTTATGTATTAGTGGTACCCATGGTAAAAGCACGACAACAGGTATGGTTTCATCCATCTTTATGGCCGCTGATAAAAACCCTACTATTCAAATTGGAGCAATGCTTCCCTTAATTGGAGGTAATGAACGTGTTGGTAGTAAGGAATTTTTTATCGCAGAATCATGTGAATACGTTGATAGTTTCTTAGAATTTTTTCCTACAGCAGCCATTATTCTCGATATTGATAATGATCATTTAGATTATTTTAAAAATCTGGATAATATCATTCATTCATTTACCCGTTTTACTAGATTATTACCAAATGATGGTATTTTAGTAATTAATAATGATGATGAAAATACTTTAATGGCCGCAAAAGACTACGACAAAAAGAAAATCACTTATGGAATAGATAATCAAGCGATGTATATGGCCAAAGATATTACATATGATAAATATGGTCATCCTAAATACAAGTTATATATTAATAATGAGTATAAAATAGATATTCAATTATCCGTAAGTGGTCATCATAATGTACTTAATTCGCTAGCGGCTATTGCCCTATCTCATCAATATATAGATGATTTAAACGTTATCAAAGAAGCTTTATTTAATTATCATGGTGTTGGCCGAAGATTTGAGTTCTTAGGAAATTGTAATGGTGCTCTCGTTTATGACGATTATGCACATCATCCAAGTGAAATTCTAACAACTTATGAGTCGGTTCAAAAGACACCGCATAAAGATGAATATGCTGTTTTCCAAGGTCATACCTTCTCACGTACGAAGGATCACCTGGAGGAATTTGGCAAAGTACTATCGAAGTTTCAAAATGTTGTTATTGCAAAAATATACCCTGCTCGGGAAGAAAACATTTATAATGTTCATGAAGAAGATTTAGTAGAATTAATTAAAAAGAATGGAAATCAAAATGTTTGTTATATTGATTCCTTCGAAGAAATCGAAAAATATTTGAAAAAAAGGATTAAAAAAGATGATTTAGTAATTACTATCGGTGCCGGTCCAATCAATGAAGTTGCTAATCATATAGTTAAGGAGTAAAAAATGGAAAGAAGAAAAGATGGGTTGTTTGTATTAATTATTGGTTTTTGTGTCGTTCTAGTTGGTGTAGGTTTATTCTTTGTTCAACGTAGTGAAAAAAGAAAAGATTTTGAAGCACTATTAAAAAGTGATATGTATCTTGAGGCTGACTTAGGCATTATTCCTCGTAAAAGAGTTTTAATGGAAAAAAATGCCCTATTAAAAAAGATGAATAAAGAAAATGAATCTTTTCTATATATTACGAAAAAGAATGTCTTATTTACCTTTTATTATGATTGGTATTACTTAATTGATCCATTGCAAGGAGTACATAAAGATTATCAAGAAACACTTTCAAGTGAGACTGTTCAAAAAATATTGGATGCTGTTAATGAAAAAGCAATTGATGATTTAACATATAAAATCGAAGATGATTATGCCCGTATTACGATTGATGGTAAACTACGTTATATTGAAAAAATTCAATTACAATATATAATGCAAGATAATGATCTCGATTTACCAGTTTATAGTGTAGACACTGAGGAAGAAGAAGTTACTAATAAGATTACAGGTAAGAAAGAAAAAAAGAAGACTTATCAATAAGTCTTTTTTTATTGAATTAAATAATAAATAAGTTATTATACTAATTGAATGCTAATTCTACATCTAAATCTTCATCATAAATCGCTACGAGTAAAAAGATAATCCCACTGATAAAGATTAACAATGATCCCAAAAAGGAAGCATATACTAAGATTTTCTTTTTTTCACTGTCATGGATTGATAATCTTTGCATATCACTAAAAGAACTCTTTAAAAAATAACCATAAACAATGATTAAAATACTAAAAATAAAAATCATAATCTGACGATAATGCTTCTTACTGGTAACTGATTGATGAAGATAATAATCACTTTCTAAATAATTAGCATACCAACTTAAAAAGATAATCCCGATATAGATAAACCAAATAATATCCTCTGTTCTAATTTGTTTTAGTTTATCTCCAAGATTATCCTTCTTCATATTAAAATATATGCTTTATAAACCAAGAATAAGTGTCGCAATATTAAAATAAATAATCAATGATACAGCATCGACAATTGTAGTAATAAAGGGACTAGCCATAACGGCTGGATCAAATCCCAATTTTTTTGCCACAAGGGGTAATGATGACCCTATCATCTTTGCAAAAATAATTGTTATAAATAAAGTCAAACAAACAACGCTAGCAACTTTAAATGGTATTTTATCAATAACTATTAGTTTACCAAGATTAGCTAAGGATAAGGTTAATCCACATAAAATGGCTACACGGAATTCTTTCCATACTACCCTTAAAAAGTCACTAAACTCAATTTCATTAATGGCTAAACTCCGAATAATGGTAACTGATGATTGACTACCAGCATTACCAGCTGAATCCATAAACATAGGAATGTAAGATGTTAAAATGACCATTGCGGCTAAAGCGGCTTCGTATTTTTGAATAATTAAACTCGTAAAAGTTGCCGAAATCATTAACAACATTAACCAAGGTATTCTTTTTTTAAACAATTCCCAAATACTTAAACTTAAATATGGTTTATCTGACGGAGTTATGGCCGCCATCTTCGCAATATCCTCGCTCGTTTCTTGTTCAAGAATATCGACAATATCATCGATAGTAATAATACCAACCATCTTTTTTTCACTATCTACAACTGGCATTGCTAAGAGGTCATATTTTTTAAACATTTCGGCAGCAATTTCTTGGTCGACTAAGGTTTCAATAGAAATAACATCCTCATCCATTATGGTTGTTATATTACGATCAATATCTGCTAAGAGTAAATCTTTTATTTCTACACTACCTAAAAGGGTTCGATTCTCATCTAGAACATAACAGTTAGTAATTGTTTCTTTATCATTACCCTCACGCCGTATTTTTTCAAGACACATGCCAATAGTCATATTTCTCTTAAAATCAAGATATTCTAAAGTCATAATACTACCAGCACTATCTTCGGGATATTTTAAAAGTTCATTAATATCACGTCTAGTTTCTTTCGTAGTATTAGCTAAAATCTTGGTAACGACATTTGCCGGCATCTCATCTAATAAGTCAGTAGCATCATCTGAGGCAAGCATATCAACAAAGGCACCGGCATCTTTAATACTCATTAAGGAAATAATTTCATGTTGAACATCTAAAGGTAAATAAACAAAAACATCGGCGGCTTTATTTTTAGGAAGTAATCGAAAAACTTTAATTACAACATCGGAATCTACTTCCTCTAAAATATCCGCAATATCTTGTTCATTTAATTCTTCTAAATCATTTTTTAATTTTTGATATTCCTCATGTTCAATCAAAGATAATACTCTTTCTTGCATAGAATCACCGCCCTATTCTGTGCTCATTATAACACTAATTAAACACCCAAAGGAATATTTTTTTGCTTAAGATATTTTTTACGTAAATAATCTGTTAGCAATAGACTTAAAGACAGTAAGATAACAATGCTTAATTCCTTGATTGTTAGACCATAAGTTCTAAATAATTTACCGCCATGATAAATAATGTATAATTGTACAGTAACAATTAAACCGTTGATCAAAATAAATACTTTATTTTGCCAAAGATTAGCTAAGATATTTAGACGATGTGTTCTTGCTAAAAAGGAATTAATAATACCTAAAAAAACAAAGAGGGCAAAAAAGGCTGTTAAAAAATAATTCTCATGAACATCTAAACGAAATAAAGATTTAAGATATGGAAGTTTTAAAAAGATTAAACACAAAATACTCGTATATAAACCATTAATGGTAATTTGATTTAACATGTAAGGGTTAATAATAGTTTCATCTTTTCTTTTAGGTGGCTCTAACATATATTCCTTTAAAGGAGGTTCATAAGAAAACGCTAAACCCGCGAAAGTATCCATAATCATATTGAGCCATAACATTTGTAAGATAGTTATCGGCGAAGCATAACCAATTAGCGTTCCCACGATAGATAATAGCAATGCACAAATATTCACCGTTAATTGATAAATAATAAATTTACGAATACTTTTAAAAATTGTTCGACCATATAAAATGGCTTTACATATCGAGGAAATATTATCATCTAAGATAACAATATCGGCAGCTTCTTTAGCTACTTCTGTTCCACTTCCTAAAGCAAAACCAACATCACTTTTTTTAAGAGCAATAGCATCATTAATGCCATCACCTGTCATCCCTACAATAAATCCTTCATGTTGATAAACACTTACTAAGCGACCTTTATCTTCGGGTAATGCCCGAGCAATAATAGCAATCTTATGAGATATTTCACTTAATTCGGTATTACTTAATTGATTAAATTCGTCATGACTTAAAATAAGACTATCATTATTTACTAAACCCAGTTCTTTGCCAATACTAACTGCTGTTTCTTTACTATCTCCCGTAATCATGACGGTTTTAATGCCAGCCATTTTGATAGTCTCAAGTGATGACTTTGCTTCCCTACGAAGAGAATCACTAATGATGACTAAACTTAGAAAAATAAGATTATGCAAATCTTGGCCATAAGCATGAGCTATAACACGGTATCCTTGTTGCGTATACTTATTAATCTCTTCGATTATTCTTTGTTTATTATCAAGGTCTAATACCTTGCCTTCCATAGTTAGATATTTTTGACATCTAGATAGAATTACTTCACTTGCTCCCTTGATGTAATAATAATGGTCACTAGCATAAATATAACTATATTTGGTAGTACTGTCAAAAGGCTCAGTATTAATGACTTGTAAAGGACTCTGATAATCTTTTACCCACTTTTTAATGGCTTGATCCGTGGGATTACCTCCGATAATATGATGTTCAGAAATAATAGTTTCATTATTCAAAAGTAAAGAATTAAGTAATATTTCAAAATAACGAGGATATTTATTTAACTGTTTGATATTTGTAAAAGATTTTCCATCAATGGTAACAATCTTTTGAACATTTAATTTGCCTTCGGTTAAAGTACCTGTTTTATCACATAATAAAACATTTAAGGAGCCACTGGTTTCAATTCCTACCATCTTTCTTACTAAAACGTGATCCTTTAACATTTTACGCATATTCGAAGATAAAACTAAGGCAGTCATCATCGGTAATCCTTCAGGTACAGCCATAATAATAATGGTAACGGATAATGTTAAGCAATAGATTAAATAATTAATCATTAAAGGTCCGTTTTTTAGAGTATCAAGAATTAATGGTAACTGAAAATGATTATTAACAAACACTTGTAAAAAGAAATATGATAAGCTTGCTAGAAAAGCTCCTAGGTAACCTATTTTACTAATCTGTTCGGCTAAGACTTTGAGTTTGGTGCGAAGAGGACTGTCTTCGTTTTTTATTTGCATTTGCTCGGATATCTTACCAATAAAAGTTTTTAAACCTACAGTATCAATCTTCAAAAGAGCTTGTCCTTTATAAACAATGCTTCCCCCATAGACTAAACTATCAACTTGTTTATGGATTTCCTTAGTCTCTCCAGTTAAAAAAGATTCATCAACATCAAGATGTCCTTGAATTAAATGACCATCGGCAGGGACTTTATCACCACTAGTAAGTTTAACAACATCCCCTACGACAATATCATTAGACTTAATGACTCTTATTTTGCCATTACGATACACTTTATTATCAATTTCTTCATTTTCTTTCTGAAGACGTTCAAAAGCTTTATTAGAACCATACTCAGATATCGTCGAAATAAAAGAGGCTAAAAAAATGGCTATTAATATACCAAGTGTTTCATAAATATCAAAACTTTTAAATAAAAAGATAATTTTAATGGCTAAGGCAATCAAAAGGATTTTAATAATAGGATCACCGAAGGATTCTAAAAGTAGTTTAAAGAAAGTATTGGAATTTTTATTTTCTAAGATATTACTACCATATTTACTTCTTGCTTTTTTAACTTCTTCATCATTCAAACCAAAAGTCATTTTTCCTCCAGTAAATTATATTTAAGAAGTTAAATAATATGTGAAATGATAATTTATTAATGATTTTATTCAACTTTTATAATATAATTACTTTAGATAGTAAGAAGGTGTTTAAATGAAATACATTATTGATACCGATCCAGGAATTGATGATGCGATTGCCATAATGCTGGCTATTCAAAATAAACTAAATGTCATTGGTTTTACCATCGCCAGTGGTAATATACCTTTAGAAAAAACGGAAAACAATATTAAAGTAATCGAAGACTTCTTAGGAACTAATATTCCCATTTATCGAGGTAGAAAAATTAATAAATGTAATCAAAATTTTGCCGAGTTTGCTCATGGAAAAGACGGACTTGGATATGCGGTCTTCCCTTTTAATAAGCATCGAAGAATTGAAAGAACTTTTGCCGAAAATTTTATTATTAAAGCAGCAAAAAAATATAAAGATAATTTAACAATCATTTGTTTAGGGCCTTTGACTAATATAGCTAACGCCCTTAAAAAGGACAAACATTTAGCCGAAAGAATTAACAAAATTGTTGTCATGGGGGCCTCTTATAATCCTTATGCTAAGAACAAATATATTGAATTCAATGTCAAAGTTGACCCTGATGCAGCTCGTATGATTTTTAATGCCCCATTTAAAAAAATCGAAGTGGTTACTCATGAAGTTGGCGTTAAATCCTTTATTGAAAAAGATTATATTCAATCACTTTATCATTCTGATGACTTAGTAAGTCGTTTTGTAGCTAACATTGCACAAAAGTATGTTGAATTTAGTTTTGAACATTATAAAACCATCGGTTTAGGTACTCCTGATCCAACAACAATTGCTTCGGTGATTGATCCATCAATTATTGACTATATGCCTGCAAAAATCGAAATTAATAAAGATTGTGAATGTATTGTTACGAAAGATGAAACTAGCAACATTTTAATATCTAAAGACTTTGACTTAGAGAAGTTTAGGACATTATTTAAAAATACTTTCAAATAAAAATGTAACTTAAAGTTACATTTTTTTAATATTATTAATGAGTATCAGTAAATTCGAGCATTTCATCATAATAAAAAGGAGCATTTTTTTGAGCATTAAATCCCACTTTATGATTAACAGCGTTTATTAAAATGATAGCATGATTAAAATTAAGATATTCATCATTATATTCTACTAAATGATCACAATATATTTTTTTAACTAGTTCTTGAATACTAAATGAAGCACTTTCATCAATCATGATAATCGTACTAGGATAATACTTAATTGTTTTATACATTTTATCAATACTTTTCTCACTATTTACTTTGATAAATTGATAGTTTAACATTTTAGCTAAATTTTTGCCAAAATCGCTCGGAGCATTGACTAAATAAAAACTCTTAAGACCAATCCCTTTTAAAGAATGATTAATAATATTTATAAATTTTTTATCATAATGCCACTCACTAAGAGATATTCTTTTATTTTTAATAATATGATTTTTAAATTCTAATACATCCATAATGTCTTCCGAAGTAACTGATACTCTTTTAGCATTTCTTAAATTATTAATTTCTTTTTTTAATTTATTTTCTTGAATATTATTTTGTAAGGCTTCTTTAAAATGGCCATTTTCTATTTCTTTGATTTTTAAAATTTCTATTTTTTGTAATTCATCTTCTTTTTGCTTAATTAGTGTATTATTGGTTTTTAATTTAACATATGACATGACCGAATCTAATAATTCAATTGATTTATCAGGATTATACTTATTAGGAAAATAGATATTAGTTAAATGAACTAATGAACTTAATAAGTCATCTTTAATGTTAATCTTATGATAATTAGTGTATTCTTCCTTGATATTTCTAAGAATATTAATGGTCTCTTCTTCGGTAGGTTCCTTTACTAAAATTGTTTCAAATCTTCTAGATAAAGCCTTATCTTTAGCAAAATACTTTTCGTACTCTTCTTTCGTCGTAGCGCCAATGCATTTTATTTCTCCCCTAGCTAAATATGGTTTTAAAATGTCGGCTGCCGATATCGCTCCCTCCGCGGAACCTGCCGAAGATAATGTATGTATTTCATCGATAAAAAGAATGATTTGTTTATGAGGAAGTATTTCTGATATTATCTTAGTAATTTTTTCTTCGAATTCACCACGATATTTCGTACCAGCCACTAGAGTACCCATCTCGAGGTTAACAATTTTAGTATTTAATAATGCTTCAGGTACCTGACCCTTAACGATTCTTCTGGCTAATTCCTCGACAATGGCACTTTTACCTACCCCAGCATCTCCGACTAATAACGGATTATTTTTCTTTTTTCTTAAAAGTGTTTCCATGATCAAATTTATCTCTTTATCACGGCCAATAACCTTTTCATTTAAGTCAACGCTTTCATTTAATAGTTTACCCATTTTATATATTTGTAAATCTTCATTCGGAATAATACGATTTTTTAAACTATGATATAAATCATCGATATCAATGCCCATACTTAGTAAAATTCTAATTGCTACCCCTTCTCCTTCATCTAAAATATGAAAGAAAAGGCTGTTGCTATCGATAATTTCGTCCTTCGAAGCTTCATAAATAACTTTTTTTAATAAAGGTGTATAAATATTGTTAGTTATTTTTCTTCGAACAGGACTAAGAATCGACTTTACCTCTTGATAAAAGTCATCATAATTAATATTGTATTTTTGAAATATGCTACCTAACTCATCATCTTGTTTTAAAATAGCTAAAACTAAATGCTCAGTTCCAACATATTCATGATGTAATAAAACTCTTTGCTTTTCTGCTTCCTTAAATAATTTTAAACAATTAATATTATATTTTTCAAACATATAATCATTCCTTTATAATAATTATGTTTAAATATATAATTAAATATGCAAATTAAAGCATAAAAAAAGTCAACCTTACGTTGACTTTCCTAAAAATTACTTTCTTCTAGATTCAATAATAGTCTTAGTATCAATTGATGATTTAACTAAATAAATAACTGTCATTACTAGTGAACAAACAATGATTGTTGCAATTACGCCACCGTTATCAGCGGAAGTATCTTCGTTTAAGTGATCTAAACAATCAGTTTTGCCATCAGCATAACATTTAACGATATCTTTATCGCCATTTTCATATACTTCGTTAATGATTGTTTCAAGACTAGCATTATATCCAGCACTAGCATAAACATCACTAACAACAATAAATGGAGTCGCTTGATATGTAGCATCTTTAAACTTAACTGGATCAGCACTTAAGAATGCTTCAGCAACTTTTTTTCCTAAAGCATAGTCTTTACCTTGTTCCCAATCAACATGGTCAACATAAAGTTCTTTTTCTACAATTGTAAATTTTTCATTATATGAATCAAGTCCTTTAAGATATTCCATTTGTGCTTCACAAGCAGGACATCCACCAGCTTCGAAAATGTAAACTTTAACCTTTCCTTTAGCATTTACGGCAAGTGGTAATAAACACATTACTGCCATAATAGTAACCAATAATTTCTTCATCGTATTCCTCCTTAATATAAGTATAACATGATAATACTAATTTGTTAAGTTATTTACATGTAAATATAGTTACTATTTTACAAAAATAGCACCTCAAAATATAACTATGGTGTTTTCTATATGTACTACAATACATAATAAGTACTCCCTATATTCTAAAATCATTATAACATAAAAAAAGCAAGAACAATATCTTGCCTTTAACTATTTTACTCTAAACGAAGTTCTGCTCCACATTTTTTATTTAAAACATTTAAGATATCTGTCATTTTTTCATTAATTTGTTCAGCATTCATGGATACATCTTCATTGATAAATCTTACCTTTAAAGTAAGTGATTTTTTACCTTCAGGAATATGATTGCCATAGTATTCATCGACAAATTCAACTTCATATGCTAAATTCTTAATACTTTTGTAAATATCTTCCCATTTAGTATCTGTATTAATAATAATCGATAAATCTTTTTCAATAAGAGGAAGTTCAGGAAGTTTTTTATACTTATTAGTTCTTGATGCAAACGAAGTAAACTTACTGGCATCAATTTCCATTAGAGCAACATTTGTTCTTTTGATCTTGGTTTGGGACATAACTCTTGTTGATAATAATCCCAAATTACCAATTACTTCCCCATCTTTTGTGATATTTAAATAAGCATTAATATCAGCCCAAGATGGTTTTTCTTTTTGTTCTAACCGGATATTATCCATATGGGTATAAGTAGCCATTTGTTCAATAACACCTTTTAGTTCATAAAAGATTTTCTTTGCATCTTTGCCTGTAATAGAGGCTACTAAACTCTTAGTCTGAATTGGCAATACTTCATCTTCGCTCGAAGGACTATATGCTCCTTTTTGATATACTTCATCATATTCAAACATTTTAAATTCATCATAATAACGAAGATTTTTAGAAATAGCTTCAATCATACCTGGAATTAAAGATGCTTTCAAATTTTTTAGTTCAGGTGCCGGCGGTGTAGCTAGTTTTACACAATTATCTTTATTAATACCTACAGCATCAAGATATTTTTCCTCAATCCAAGGATAAGTAAAGATTTCATAAAAACCACATCTAAAAGCTAAGTACTCTTTAATTCTTCTTTCTAAAAGATAATCATTTTGCTTAATTGAGTGATCAAGATTAATTGTTAATGGTTTTCTTTCAAAACTATCAAAACTTAATATTCTTGCAATATCTCCCATTACATCGTCTTTGATAGTTACATCACCTGTAGAACGATATGTTGGTACTGTTACTTCATAAATACCTTTACTATATTTAACTTCATAACCAAGATATGTTAATAGTTCTTTTACTGTTTTAGAATCAATTTCTTTACCTAATCTTTCAGTTAACCAACTTTCAGATACTTCGATAATATTCTTTTCTGTTGGATGTAAATAGACATCATTGTATTTAATAATTTTACTATCTGGGAATATTTCTTTTATTAAAGATAATGATAAATTAATTCCCTCATCTACTCTTTGCGTATCAAGACCTTTTTCAAAACGAATAGCGGAATCCGTTTTTTCAGCAAAACGTTTGTCAGTCTTACGAATAGTACCAGCATCAAAATTAGCAACTTCTAAAACAATACCAGTTGTATCTGGTAAGATAGAATCATCTTTACCACCACGAATACCTGCTAAACACATTGGCTTTTTAGCATCACAAATAACTAAATCATCTTTTGTTAGTGTAATAGTATTATCATCAAGTAATAATAATTCTTCGCCTTCTTTGGCATTACGAACAACAATCTTTTCATCAATTACATGCGTTTTATCAAAGGCATGTAATGGTTGACCAGTAACTAACATAACATAATTTGTTATATCAACAATAGCATTAATTGGCCGCATACCACCTTTTACTAAAGTAGATTGCATCCAAATTGGTGATGATATATCTTTAATACCATCTATTTCAGCAGCTATATATCTATGACATTTATCTTCATCTTGAATAGTTACATCATACTTAGGTAAACTACTATCTACTTCATAAGTATCTAATGGTTTTAATGGTACTCGATAAATAGTGGATAATTCTCTAGCCAAGCCATAATAACCCCATAAATCTGGACGATTAGATAAAGACTTATTATCAATTTCTAAAACCGTATCATTTAAATCCATAACATCAGCAATGTTATCACCAGGATTGCAATCTATACCTTTTAAATCAATAATTTCGGTTTCACTTTGTGCAGGAAAGAAACTGTCTAAGAAGACCTCGGATGAAGCACAAATCATACCATAAGAATCTTCACCACGCATCTTTGTTTCTTTGATGGTAACAGGTTCCCCTTCCCCGTGCCATACTACTACAGCACCTGGTAAAGCTACGACAACTGACTCACCTTCATAAAGGTTAGATCCCCCACAGACAATTTGTACTGTTTTACTACCAACATCAACTTTACAAATCCGTAATTTATCAGCATTTGGATGGGCTTTAACTTCTAAGATTTTACCAACACAAATATTTTGATATTTCTCGGCAAGATTTTCAACATTTTCAACTTCAACAGTTCGAAGTGTTAAATCATAAGCCATTTGTTTTTCATCAATATCTTTGGGAATATTAACATATTTTTTAATTAAATTTAATGAAACTCTCATATTAGCCCTCCTTACTTAAATTCCTTTAAAAATCTTAAATCAGCACTATGGAATAATCTGACATCATCAACGCCATAGCGCATCATTACTAAACGATCTAAACCAATATTAATATAGAAACCTGTCCATTCTTCTGGGTCAAGATTTGCTGATTTTAATACATTTGGATGAATTACACCACCTGGCATAACTTCAATCCACCCATTGTGATTGCATACCTTACAGCCTTTTCCACCACAAACTAGACACTCCATATCTATTTCATAACCTGGTTCAGTAAATGGGAAGAAACCTTCACGCATTCTTGTATTTATTTTACGACCAAAAACTTTTTCTAAAATAGTTTGAATCATAACCATTCCAGAAGAAAAAGATATGTTTTTATCAACAATTAAAGCCTCATATTGATAGAAAGCTCTTTCATGACGAGCATCAGTTGTTTCATTTCTAAATACTGGACCAGGATAAACAAACCGAGCTGGAGCACCATGCTTTAATAAGTAACGAACTGAACCACCCGTTAAATGAGGACGCAAACAAAGTCTTTCTGCTCCTTCTTTATCTTCAGTTCCTTCAAGCCAGTATGTATCCATTGATTGTCTTGCCGGATGATCTTTTGCAAAATTCAAATTATCAAAAGCATATTTTTCACTACTAATATCATCTTCGCTATATACTTCAAAACCTAAAGAAAGAAAAGCATCATTTAAATCATACTTCATTTGGGTAATCGGATGTAATGCTCCTTCACTTACCTTTTTACCAGGTATACTTAAATCAATTGGTCCATCTAAAACACTTTTTTGATCAATTAACTCTTGTTCTTTTTGATCCAATTTTTCTGCAAATACGTTTTTAATTTCCGTTGTAAGCATTCCTACTTGCTTTTTTTCTTCAGGAGCTAAATTACGCATATTTTGCATAACTTCTGCTAACTTACTCTTCTTACCCGTTAAATCTTTACGAACTACTTCCAGTTCTTCAAGCGTTTTAACATTACTGATTGTTTCTAAACCTTCTTCTTTTACTTTTTTTAGTGTTTCTTCCATATCCATTTCCTTTCTAAAAAAAACGAGTAATAACATCCTAAAAGGACGAAATTACTCGTGGTACCACCTTTTTTTATAGTATAAATACTACCTTAAAACGATTAACGCTCGCTAAACGCTTTGATTCAGTTATTTGAATTTCATTAATTACTTTATCTATTACAACTTTCAGTCAATGATTGTAATTCCCTTTTTAAGAAATGTAATTAATTACTTGATATAACATCTCCATCAAAATCTATTGATATTATAGTATTATTGCTAATTTTTGTCAAACATGCCTTTTGAAATTATTTCGTGTTCCTACATTTCATTCGGCACGCATTCGGCCTATTCGGCCTTCAATTTTGCCTATCGGCAAAATTAGATTCAAGATATTAAGATGCCCGGAAGGCCCAAGACCCCCGAACACGACTAACCTCCACCCCACGATCCACAATAGGCATGACCAGAGGCATCAACTCCACAGCCTTCGTACATAGAGTCATCGCTACAGTTGACATAACCAAGGATGTTCACTCCACAGTTGAGGCCGCCCACAGTGCAGCCAGCACCGTCGGCGCTAGCGGCAACGGTGCTTATATTGATCGTTATTCCAGCATCGATAAACGCTTGATATAGTGCTTGTTTGACACTTGCTTGTTGCTCTGATGTTAAAGTACTATTTAATGTATGTCCACTTAATCCGTATTGGGTATATGGTTGGGATAAACATATTTCATGTCCTTGTATTGTTGCACATGCATAATATTTACTACTATCTTGGCCTATATATACGTTATGTCCTGTTGCACTTCCACTACTTTGTAGTGTTCCACCATAATTAGGAAAAGTACATGGGTTTGAATATGTACATGTCGTGGTATCAAACCAATAACTGGTTAGGCTTGATGGGCTTGCTGTTCCTGCTACACATGAGACATTTGCTACCCTAAACTTTCCTGCATATGTTTTTCCTGATAATGTACTTTGATCTGATGGCGTATTTACAAATGCACTTTCTAGATACCATACAGCTGTTTCAGTTGTACTGCCAATACCAGATATTTTAGCACCGCTTACCACAACTGCACTATTCTGATTACCAACAATATCGGCTAGATCAGCTCCTGTTGAAATATAGTTATTACCTTCAGTTGCGGTTGTAGTACCAGATTCCAAATATGCTATGATACCTAATTCGATATTAGTCTCTCCCGTGGAATGGGTAGTGTATCGATCAGTACTTGTCCATTCATAAATAATATCATACGTACATACCATACTATAATCAGTGTTGGCTGTGAAATTAACCGTTAAGGTTGTGTTATTATATGCGGCAACATTTCCAATCTTTGCCTCTACCATATTAGCTGCTGTTATATTAAGAGACATATCGCCCCCGATAACGTCAAACACCATATTATTTCTCTCTGTTACTGTATTAGCATTTGCTACATTCGTTATATTCATATTACCTGTTGCAAAGTATGCAAATGTTGCGCCAATTATTGTTACTAATAATGTTACGATAGCTATTATTAATAAGATTATATTATTCTTTTTCATATGGACTCCTATCTTATAAATTTATTATAATATAAACCATAAAAAAAGTATAGTTTTCACTGAAGTTGTAACTATACTATTTCTCTATCCTTGATAATAAATGGTAGGGCATTCACCAGCTAGATAAACCATTTGGTTATTGGACTCAACTTGAAACATTTCAAAGTCATATACAAAGATAAAATTGCCACTTACATAATAAGTTGTTTCTACTCCATCGACAATAATAGTATTTTGTTTTAAAACAACTATAACATCACTATAAGAGCCATCCATATTTTGCATTGTTCCTGTATAGGTACCTAATAATAACGTGTGACCTGCAACAGTAATTGATCCTTGTGAAGTACTTTGCTTACTTTCTTCATTAGTTTGTTTATTTTCAACTGGTTCTTGAGTAGTTTGTCCATTATCATCATATAATGGGCTTTGAACGGTAGATTGTTGTTCACCCGGTAATGGAGCATTTTCTATTAAATCTTTTAAATTGGCTTTGAAATTATCTTGATTGGCATAAATAGTTGTAACATCACCATCCATTTTAGCAAACCAATTTAAAGATAAATGAGTTGGATTAGTATACTTTGTAGGACTTTCCTTTTCCTTAACAATATCATCTAGTAAGGTATATATTTCATCATTATCAATTAATTCCCAAACATAGTATTCATATTCATCCTTTTCAGTATTATTAGCCAGTAAAATCATTGCTTCATGATTATACACCTTTTCATTAAGTTTACCATTTTTTGTATAGTAAATAGTTAAAAAACCAGATGCATCATTCAATGCCACAATAACGTCATCTACACCATTAATTTTATATGCTCGAACTTTAACATCGCCATCGGCATTTTCATATTTTTTAAGAACTTCATAAAACTTGTTAAACTCTTTAGATGTTCCTAACCCAAAATTATTCATAACTAATTTTACAATAATAAGAATTAATAATATAACTACAAGTAGAATAGTACCCATAATGACTTTTTTACTATTCTTTGAATTTTCTTTCTCTTTCATCTTAACTATTACTCCTTTTTATAAATCGATAAACTACAAGCATAACAATACCTAATATTAATTCTAAAATTGCCGTATATAATAAAACATTAATATTAATATTTTTAATGACTGTCATCAGTGTTTCACTTAAGTTTAATTTATTTCGAAGAACTAATCCAAGAATATAAAGAGTTACAAAGAATACTCCACTGATAACTAAATCAGCACCAGTTACACTCATCCATTTAAATAAATCCCAATTAATAAGTGAGATAAGTAGAATAATAACTATCATAGATACGATGATAACTATTTTTATATTTATAGAAGTAATTTTTTTATATATACTGACAGCTTTGTTAGCATCTTTCGAAGATACATCACCATCGATATCATCAAAAGATTCTTTAACAATATCATTTACTTCATCATAAGATAGAACATCTCTAATTTCATCTTCAGTATAATCGCTATCACCAAGGATATTCATTTCATCCTTAAATTTTATAATATACTCCATGATAGAATCATAATCTTCATTCGATAAATTGTAATTATCATCCGTAACAGAAGCAAAAAAGTTATCAAAAGTTTTTTTAATCATTGATGCTGTATCTTTATCTTTCGTAATACTTGTCAAAGCATCTTTTTCTTCTTCAGATAAACCACTACTATTTGCTATTCCTTCAATGATAGCCTCTCTGGCAGCAGATACCAAAAGTTCTTTTTCAGCAAAAGATTTGGCAATAACCATAAATGACAACGAAATGATAAGTAACAAAAGAAGCGATCCTAAATTATGTGTTATAAATCCCTTAATACCTTTCATATATTATACCTTCCTTCCCTCTTATTATAATGCGCATCGATATAACAGTAAATATTTTGTCAAAGCAAAGATAGCATTATTGTAAAGTAATTTAATTATAAAAAAAAGATAGTAACCTTAGTTATCTATCCTTTTATTGATTTATTCATTACTTAAATAATAACGATTTTCTCCAATTTCAACTGTATCGCATTCAATTTTTAATTCTACTTGAGTGTCATCTTTGAGCGTAAAAATGTAGGTTGTAATATTATCATCACATGACAAGTTGGTCCGTGGACCAATTACTTTTTTCTGTAAATCTTTGTAGACACTTTGAGTTTCCTCTTTGTCAAGTATTTCTGACTCTGAACCATCGATAGTCTCCTTGACAATCTCAAGTTTCTTAATATTCTTTTTGGTTATTACAGCGTAATCTTCAAAGTTCATTAAATGAATAGGCTCATAATCTTTATGACAACCGGTTAAGAATAAAACAACTGTTATTAATAATACTACTTTTCTTTTCATAATCTTTATTTTTCAATGTATCCACTTATAGCGGACGTATACATATCATCAGTTATTGTTTGATATCTCTCCCCATGATAATCGTCTGTAAACCCATTATAGGCTTTATAGATGTCCCCTGTTTCTGTATCATATACTCTTTCATATCCTAAAGTTGCATCACTTTGTTTTTGACTAATAATATCATAAGAATTATTTCTTTTTTCCCATGAATCCATTATCATATCTGACATTTGATCATAAATTTTTTGATTAGCTTGGATAGTAGAAAGAATACTTGATTCTTCTTTATTAAACGCATTAACAAATGTATCACTAAACTCTAAAGTAGCAATACAATTGTCTAAAATACTTTGCCAGTTTACAAATTCAGCATCAAGTGCTGTCATTAAAATTGTATTATAAACGATAAGTGGCCAAACATCAATCTTATCACTAAAGATGTTAAAAGGATTACTATTAACATAATAAGGTCCTATATCTTTAACACTAGCCGTAAATAAACCTTGCATTAATTCACCATTGCTGTTTTTAAAAGTGGCTCTTAAGATGTCACCTCCAACATATGTATTTGTTCCTAAATTTTCAATAATCGTAAACTCATTCATCGTAGATAAATAATTATAGCCAACGTCATTGGCATTAACATACTCTGCAGTTTCATTCCATGCATTGTAGAATCCTTCGGTGGTGTGTGGATCAATAACAGGTAATTTAGCAAATACAGCATCTGGATAATAAGTTTGTTGCCAATTTTTCGCAGCTTGTGATTTATTAAATCCCTCTAGTTTCATCATGAAAGTTACCATATAATTAGGATTTTCTGGATTATATACTTTAAAAGAATAATGGATATAATCTAAAGCCGGAACATCGACTTTCCAACCCTTGGGTATTTTCATTGATATTAAACCATTACTATAATCTTCGTATTCAATAGTTTTAGTAATGCTTTTTGAAATCTTGACTTTACCATTTTGAGTTACAATAGTTTTATTGCCACTTTTCAAAGAGGTATTCTCCCCCATTACCATGGCAATGACAATAATTACTAAAACGGCAGCCACTATGCTCACTATCGTTTTTTTATTCATATTGATTTTTGGTTTTTTTTCAATCTTCTTTTCTTCTTTTGCTTCAACTTTATTCTTCATTTTTATACCTCCTAATCGATTGTAAATTCAGCGTATATATAGAACATAAGTGCTTCTTCATCAACACTGTCTATTCTTCGTAGAATAATATCTACTAGTCTATACTTACCTGGTTTTAATTCACCATAGTCATCAACCCAGTTAATACTTGCTTCTTGTTTATCATTACCAAGTAAGATAGATGAATAATGGAGGTTTTGTACTGACAATCCTGTAACAGTAGGTAGTTCACTCCAAGAACCATCTTTTTCAGTTTCTATAGATACAGTTTCATAAAGATATTCCCTATGACTAGAATTTTCTAATATAAGAGTTGCTCCCTTATTAGTTATTGTGTTGTCTTTGAAACTAATAGACAAATTAGCATCAGGTGGTTCAGGATTCAATTCACAATTATATACTTTCCAATATTGAAAGAAATTACGTGGCCCTGTATCACGAATATTATATTTTTTTTGATAATCACATTTTGTTATGTCTATAACCAAAAATTTAGCAACTATAGCATCTATTCCATCTTCAGATAATTCACCATTTTCATACATTTCTATCAGTATTGGAACAACTTGAGTACCTAAACCAACGATATTATCGTAATATGAGTTGTTAATATAATCATATGTACTTGAGGAAGAAGCGTTTTCTTCCAAGATTTTGTCAAGATTAGTTTGGATAAGACTTTTTATTTCTTCTTCCGGAATGTACTCTTTAACATATCCACAAACATTTTCAAAAGAACATGTAGATAGTCTTAACTTTGGATGCTTTTTATTACCACAGTGATAAGTTTCAATAATGATTCCCGCTTTACTACCACAATTTGTTTTCCATCCTATTATAGGGTCATTATTAAGTAATATAGCTTGTCCAGTATCAATACCAATAACTATAACTGCGAGTATTATAATAATAAATATACATTTGATAATTCTTTTGAAAAAACTCTTTTTCTTAACTGGTCCATCGCCATTAACTTTTTTATCAATCATTTGCTTCTTAGTATTTTCGCTTTCTTCAATAATAAAAGGTGTATCCGAAGATTCACTAGTATTATCTTGGATTTCCGCTAAAACTATTGATGAATCAAGTATATTCTTCTTGTTTTTTTCACTTTCATTATTCATAAAATAACCCGACTCCTTTTTATAACCATCTTTTGTCTTTAAGATGATATTATTCATATGATATATTATATCATGATTTTAATAATGTCACATTATCTTTTTTTATAGATAATCAATTCAGGATTAATACCATTTTCCCCATATTCACTAACTAATAAAAAGGACATATTAGCAAGGATGCCAAAACATCTTTTAACATCGCCATCATTAAATAAGCACTCTACTTGATTACCAAGATATGCTTCATTATCCTTTAATAGTTTAGTTTTGAAACCATTAGGTAATGGATATTCCAAATTAACAAATTCGCCATGTAACGGATATAATTCTTTAATCTCTGGCATGCCTTCGATATGTAAAGCATTAAATTCTTCAATCAACTCTTTTTTCAGAGCCTTAAAACTATCTTTTCCCCCTACTTCAATGTATTTAGCTATCCAACATTTTTTTCCAAATGGACAACCATTAGTGTTCGGACATCCTTGACACTTTTTACTTTTTAAAAATTCACATTCATCACAATTAGCTCCACATATAGCTTTCATAAAATTACCTCCATATATTTAATACTGCAAATAAAGGGAAAAGACAAGCATTGAAAAAAAAGCATTTTTGTGCTGCCTTTTATTTAATCTTAAGACTTTTTAAATAATTCTTTTGTTCCTCAGTAATTCGATAACTCTCCACTGCCTTTTGAATCGTTTTGTTATGAACCCAATATTCTAATTTTTTATTCTCTAGGTATGGCAATGTAGATGAATACTGTTTAGCTAAAGCCGTAGCAAAATACCAAGCTATCATCATATTTACATAATATTCTGAAGATTTAATATTAGAAACTGTTTCTAAATACTCTGGTTTAAAATAATCATCTAAATAATATTGCATTAGAGCACATATACCAAAACGAATGGTATATGTTTTCTTCGATTTAATCCATTTATGAATTTCTTTTAATAAATCATCTAGATGTTTTTTAAATACTTTTGGTGACATTTGATCACACGTTGCCCAATTATCCACAAATGGTAAAAATTTATTAATATATTCTATACATACATCATAATCTTTTAATTCGGAAATAATAAAAGCATGTAATTGGTTTTCATCAAAATACTTGTGAGGTAAATCATCTAAAAATGAAATATAGTTACTTTCTTTGACTATTTTTTTAGCATAACTTCTTAATTCTGGAGTCCGAACCCCAATAATTGAATCGGGATTAATATTAGGAATTAGTTTAATTTGAAAATCACGATACTTAGTGTCTTGTAATTTAAATAATTCTTCTTGGATATTACTCATTTTTATCTCCTTCGATTACTTTAACAAAATATCTAGCAATAAATAAATCATCATACGTTGTTATTTTTATATTTGTATAATCTCCTTCGATAACTTTTATCTTATAATGATCTTTTTCAAGCAATTCACAATCATCAGTTACTATTTCATTTTGATATTTTTCATGCATTTTTAACAGTATTTCTTTTTTAAAACATTGAGGTGTTTGGATATTCCATGTTACATCTCTTATAGGAGTATTAACTACTAAATTATTATCATCTAATATTTTGATGGTATCTTTAGATTTTACTCCCATAGTTACACCATCATAATCATGAATATTTTTAAGACATTCATCAATATATTTTTGTTTAATAAGGGGTCTTGCTCCATCATGAATGATTACGATATCAGCATTAGTTAATCTAAGACAATTGTATACTGATTCTCTTCGGGAATTACCACCATATACTAATTGAATACTTTTATTAAAATGTTCATTATCAATAATACTTTTAATACTATTAAAATCCTCTTTTCTAATAGCAACTATGATATTATCAATATTTTTATTTTGATCAAAGGCATGTAAACTATATGCTAAAATTGGTTTCTTATTTATAAGAGATAAGTTTTTATTTCTTTTTGTACCAAATCTAGTACTATTACCCGCAGCTAAGATAATTGCTATTACTTTATTCATTTTTCTTCACTAATTTTCGTTGATAAGGAACTTCACGATTTAATTCAACTTCATTTTCATCAATATTTGTTGGTTTATAAAAATTTAATTCTAGCATATTAGCTAGATAAATATAAGAATGTTTAATCATCATTCCAAAACGCGTTTGCTCTAAACTATAATCTACTTCTTTAAAATTCATTTCGGGGTATTGACCTATTCCAACGGTACCAAGTGATTTTTTTAATGGTTTATCCTTTGCTTCAACATTTTCTAAATCAAGTGGTTGTAATATTAAAGAAAACAGTTGTCTTTCAACACCGTTAATATTTTGTATTTTAATCATATATAAATCATGACACATATAATAAAAACGATAATAAATGCTTGGATCTACATCACTAGGAATATTAAAGAAATCATAATCTCTTTCTTGAGAAAAAGAATTGTTCTCTATCTGTTCATTATATGTTTGAATATTTTCTATAAATTGTTCAGGTAATTCCTTAATAAAACCATTAATTTTATTTCGATAAACATTTTTAACTCTTAAAATATACCATAATGATGAATCATACTTATTTCCAAATACCATAAACCCTCCACTAAATAATTATTCTAAAATAATATTATCATTTTCTTATGATAAAGTATATTATTTTACACGTTTTTTTATATAATCTAAATCCTCGATAATCCCATAATCTTTTAGAAAATTTATTGTTTCTTCGGTAATAAAACTTTTGACATTAAAATACATTTCTTTAATAAATGCTTTTTGATTTTCAGAAAGCATTGGCCAATTAGCTTGAATTGTATACCCATGACTTAAAAAGGAACTGAAACCGATTCTACACCAACCAAAGTCAATTAACATATCATCACAAACTAGTGCTTTCATACCCTCGGTATTAATATTATAAAAATCTTTTAACAACTTAATTGCTAGTTCTCCATGACCATACCTATTACAAGGAAAGTGGGTACCATCATGTGCTAGCCAACCTATATAGTCCATTTTTAAATATCTTTCTTAAAACAAATAATGCGATTGACTTCTTGAAATCCCATTCCTTCATGAAAATGTAAACTCTCAATATTAGCAAGTTCGCAATCACTAGCAAATTCGGTGCAGCCCTTTTCTTTAGCCCATTTTTCACATTCTTTTAAGAGGTTCTTTCCATAACCATTATTACGATATTCTTTAAGAACAAAAATACCTTCGAGATATCCAACCGGCGAAGTATTAGTACCCTCGACATAATCATGTCTTAACTGGCACTCTGCAAAAGCAATTGGCTTATCATCAAGATATTGGATAAAGCAAACTGCTTCTTCATTTTTGATTAAACCCAAAAATTCATTTTTTAACTCATTATAGTCATTATCAGGCCATAGTTGCAATGCTAAAGTGCCAAGGATATCAATATCTTTTACATTAACTTTTTTAATCATATCTACTTACCACACAATCGATCTTTACAATTATGACATTGTAACGCACTATTGGTTTTTTCTAAAAATCTTTCAGGATGAATAGCACAACTTACTTCCCAAACAGTTAAAACGATTAAAGCCATAAGTATTAAACTATAAGTCCATATTCCAGGAATAAAAATTAATGGCGTAAACATCATGGCATGGTCCCAATTAAATATACGACAAGTTGTACAACATTTATTATGCATATAGAAAGTTTTAAATGGACACCAACCAACAACACAAATGATGTCACAAACATAAAAGGCAGCAGAACATAAGATAACAACCTGATAGGAAATAACATCTGTTAAATATAAACATCCAATAAGAGCAATAACTAAGATCCAAGTAATGGCTACAGCCACTATATCTTTATTCAAAGTTTGCATATACTTTTTAATTATTTTATTGTCAATTTCTTTAATGCTTGGTAAATATCGATGACCCCAATATTTTTGAGATCCTAATGGCCAATAATCAGGTACCTTACATAATTGAAGTATCATATCTATCATCCATATTAACCATATAATATGTAATGGTGAAAACATTCTAAAAAAATTAAAGCCTTTTGTGACTCTATAAGTATCTGGATAAAAAACGTATATAGCAATCATAATTATAAAAACGATGATGCGAAATATTAAACGATTGATATAATCTTTACGAAACTTTGATTTTCTTTTCATGCTTACTACCTTTCAAGTCTATTAACACTTACACTTGTAATTATAACATATAAAAAGCAGATTTTTCATCTGCTTAATAATTTAATCTAATTGTTCTTGTAATTCAGCAACTTTTAATTGTAGTTCTTCATTTTGATCTTCGAGCTCATCGATTCTTTTCTCATAATATCTTCTTAATTCGTCATTGCTTTTTTATTCTTTCTAGATGAATAGACCAGTTATTTTTTAACTTATCTATGTTTTCTTGCGTTGTATACACAGTAATTTTCTCAATTTCATTGCTTATGAGTACAATTTTCTTATCATTAGCCAATTTGATAACTTCTCTAACTATCTTCGTTGGATTTTCACAATTTACCCAAGCTATTAAGTTATTATCGTCATAAGAATCTTCTAACTTACAATATTTACTGATTGAATAATCTATTTTTACGTTACTATTATCTGAACTTACATATTCAATTTCATAACCACTATGTAAATCTAATAATAAATCATCTTTCATTTCATATTCCTTAGTTACTGTCTTTAAGTAAGAATCATTGTCTTCGATGACATTAAAGGAAACGGCCCCAGTGGTAATTAGTCCACAGCCAATTCCAAAAGTGATTAATGAAATTATTCCACTCCATATCATCTTTTTCTTATCGCTTTTTCTATTGAAGACAAAGTTTAATATTGATAACAAAAGAATTATTGCAATTACTGATGAAGATAGAATTGTTACTAATAACCCTATAAAGAAAACTCCTGTACTACGAAGCATAAAAGTAATAACAAAGGCTGCGAATAAGCCAATTAGTGCAACAGCTATTAATAAACCAAACCATAATGAGAATAGTTTTATTATACCGATAATACATTTAAATAAGAAATGGATAAATTTATATTCACTATCTTTAGGATCTCTTATAATAATTTTATTATCGTTCTTTTTAAGTTGAATTTTTTCATTATCATTATCTACATTATTAATTGGCGTTTCTTTATTTTTAGAATCATTAGACACAGTATCTAAACTATTATCTTCTTTTATTTTTTCATAATAATCTAAATATCTTGTTTTAAATATATGTGCAATAACTATAATAGAAACTATTAGTAATGCTATTATGATAATAGCCTCAAAAAAGTTAGTAACAACGAAATATGCTCTATCAGGTAAGAATCCAAATATTTTTCCAAATAAACTTTCAAAAATCAAAAATATAAACATAGCTATTAAATATAATAAACCTGCAATAACAAATTGTTCAAATAAGCATTTAATTTTACTTTTAAAATTCATATTACTAAATAAATTAATGGTGTTTGTAATATATTTTAAAAAGTCATCTACAATACTGTTTATTTTCTTCTTACTCTCTTCCTCCCCTTTAACTTCTTTTATATCTTTATGTAATAAATCATCAATATTTAAATTAAATATATTACATAAAGCAATTATTTTATCCATTTCTGGATAGGCGACAGCTGATTCCCATTTTGAAATAGCTTGTCTTGATACACCAAGTTCATCAGCAAGTTGTTCTTGTGAAAGGTTATTCTCCTTTCTAATCTTTTTTAAATTTTCAGCAAATTGATTATTCATATTTTTCTCCTTTTTCTACAAACATTGTATGATTTCTACTGGTTGCGTTCTACCATCTTTAGGTTGTTTTTTGTAGAAAGTTGGTTGCATTTACTATTATAACATAAAAAAAGCAGATTATTTATCTGCTAATTATTTATCTTTTACTGGTATAGGTTCTGTTCTAGTGCAAGTACCACCATTATTTTTAACATAAGCATCAATAACATCTAATGCTTGATAGGCATCACTATAATTTTCAATACCAGTTATATTAACTAAATAACCATCGCCGCCAGCTTCTTTAATTTCTCCAGTTGTTTCATAATAATTGAATTCATATCCATATGTTTCATCATGAAGATTACATTTAATAGAAACATTCATTAATCTTCCTGAATTATGTTCATGAATATTCTTAAAAATAATGCGTAAAGAAACTAGGAGAACCGGTGCAACTATTATAAAGACGACCATAAATTTAATTAGTTTTAAGATTAAACCCGCTAGTTTTTCTGTATTAGAAGTTTTTTCCACTAAAACATCCTTAATATCATTATCAGTTAATTCATCTAAGCTTACATTAAATATGCTAGATAATTCTTTTGCTTGTTTCAAATCTGGTGATGTTTCGCCTAACTCCCATTTGGAGATAGTTTGTCTTGCAACACCTATTTTTTCTGCAAGTTCTTCTTGAGAAAAACCATTCTTCTTTCTTAAATCCATAATCTTTTTTCCAATTTCCATAATTATCCCTTCTTTCAAATACAATCATATAAAAATTGAATATTATTCTCTACCAATTTTAACTGGAAAAATCGCCCGTTTTGATAACATTTAATAATATATAACTTATTTTACCACAAAAAAACGGATTTTTATCCGTCTTATATTTATTTAATAATGATGGTGTTCTACACTTTTAAAATGAACATGACAATCTTTTTCATCACACACTTCATCTTCGGTTTCCAATATTGCATGACAGATATTATGTTCTTCTAGTTCTTCTCTAATCTCCTTTTTAATTTTATTTACATCCTTAGATTTAGATACTATATGCATCGTAGCATAATTATTATATCCATCTATACTCCAAACATGAATGTGATGAATATCATCTACGCCTTGAATTTTTAATAAGTGTTCTTTTAATTGTTCAATATCTATATCATCAGGTGTTTTTTCTAAAAATAAGTCTAATACTTTTTTAATATTCTTCAGAGAATTAATTAATATAAAGATTGCAACGCCAATACTCATAATAGAATCTAAAATCTTAATATCCGTAAAGTTCATTACAATAGCCCCGATTAACACAACTATCCAACCAAATACATCTTCAAGCATATGTAAATTAACTGCTTTTTGATTAATAGAATCCCCTTCTCTAGTAACATAAGCCGCAATAAAATTCAATATAACACCTATAACAGCAAAGACAATCATACCGCTATAATTTACTTCAACTGGGTTAATAATTCTTTTTATAGCTCCTATTATTACTAATATCGATCCTACTAATAAAATAGTAGTGGTAATTACTCCTCCTAATACAGAATATCTAATATATCCATAGGTATATTTATTATCTGCATGCTTTTTGCTTTTCTTTTCCATAAAGTATGATATCCCTATTGATATAGCATCACCTAAATCGTGTATGGAATCAGACAATATTGAGATTGAATTAGTAAAAAAACCACCAAAGAACTCAAATATAGAAAATGTAATATTTAAAATGAAAGCAATTAATATGTTTTTTTCTGTTTTCATCTATGACACCTCTTTTATTATTATAACACCACTATACATTTTCCCATAACCTTATTTCTTTTTAATTGGATGCCTTATTACCGTCTTTAGTTTGCTTACATCACATTTTCTTGGATCACTTAAATATATTTCATGATGGTATCTTTTATCTGTTATATCTAATACATAACCACTTTCTTCCATATATTGGTGCATTAGCTCTATTGTAGCTGGTTCATCATCATAGGAACCTATGTGCATACATTGAACACATAATCCTTCATCATAAGTTAAGAATTCTACTCTTGAAAAATCTTGTTTTTTCTTTTTGGTAGTTTCCTCTATTGCCCAATCAAAATCTTTTTTAGTAACAAAATCTGGAAGTCTAATAATTGATATAAAATGCATAGCACCTTTATTATTATAATCAATAGTACCTTTTAGTCCATCTTGCCACCAAAAACCTTCAAGTGGTGGGACAACATATTCAAAGAATCCATCTATTTTATGTGCCCCTTTATAACTCATCTTTATTGTATAAGCAATGCCATATAGTAATCCAATAGTATTTTGATAATCACCATTTTCTTCATTTGGATTACCATTACCTCTTATAGCAATATAATTCATTTTAGGTATTTCAACTATACTTGGTTTATTCTTAGGCATATAAAATTCCTTATATTCTTTTTTATAATCAAAAGCCATAATTCTTATCTCCTTTCAAGAATCGTGACACTTTCGCAATGGCTAGACCGTGGGTTTTTGACATATCAAAAATGTTATACTAAATACTTTTAATTGCAAATATATTATACCATTATACTTAAGATGTTTTCCAATATCTTTTCAACTTCTTCTTTGTTTTCTATTTCATTTATAGCGAAACATTTCTTTCCAAGATCTTTAAATGAAGCTCCTGAATGGAATACTTTTTTTCTATCGGTAATAATAAATCTATCGTGATAAGAATTATTATTTACAAAAGTTACATTATTATATTGTTTTAAATACTTGTTTTTCAAATTATCATTTATATTTGATGAAATAATTATTACTTTCTTATTAATAGTCTTTAATTCATCAAGTATTTCTTTTCCAGCATAATTATCAATTATTATTATTTCATCTTTTGATAAATTAAATATTTCTAATAGTACTGAATAAGCATCATATATATCTCCTTTAAAGAAGATAGAATCTCTAGTTATTTCTTTTGGGTTAAATTTATCAAATAATTCATCTATTCTTTTAGTATTTTCATCTACTTTATCTTCAAGAAGTAAAAATCTTCTTGGCAATACGTTCTTATTATAGTTTATATAATGCCTCATTTTAACAAAAGTATCCATTATTCTTATGCTAACCTCTGTTGCAACTTTAGACTTTAATATTGTTGCAAGCATATAAACACCTTGTTCGGTAAATACTCTAGCGCCATATTTAATGTTTGAACCTCGCTTAATATTCAAGGTCGAAATTTTCGACCTTGAAACTTTTGCAGTTTCATCTATAGTCAACATCCAACTAAATCTAAAAGGGAATTTATCAGGATTATTCTTAACTGCTTCATTAATTCTTTTTGTTTCAACTTGATATAATTTTGCTAAATCAGAATCTAGCATTACCTCATTCCCATCAATTTCATAAATCATCTCTTCAATATTAATAATATTTTTTTCTATTATTTCGTTCATATAATCAACCTCCCTTTAAACGAAAAAGGAGATGACTAGAAAGTCATCTCCGAATAGATATAATTTTACTTGCCCCAATTATAAATTATCGAATAAATTGTCCACACCAACACTTGGCAAGTAATTGATGTATCATAAATATAACATAATGATTCTATAAAATCAATCAGACAAATCAATTCATTCGATTAATTTGTTGGTTATTTGCTATCTCAATTGTTTTGTATTTATATGTCTTGCACTTGTTACTACTTTTTTACATTCATCATTAAATGAATAGGCATCGTCTAATTGATGATATAAGGTACCACTTGGAAATTCACTTATCTTCCTAAATTCTATCATTATTTTCTCTTCTCAAGAATTGTTACTACCTCGCAATGGGTTGTATCAGTGTCAGTGCTAAGTGCTCTATCCTTGTTTCAGTATCAGGAATATTTCCTAGTTATGAAACTCCCCTAGTTGTTTGCATATTAGTGCTAAGTCATATTATTTAATTAGTTCTAAATTACCATCAATAATAATTGGACCAAAGCCTTCTATCTCATCATATAACATTCCTTCCGGAATATCATTATATAAATATATTTCCTTTCCTAATCTAAACGCATCATACATTTCTAAAAACGTTGCTCCACCTATATAATTTTTAAGAATTTTTCCATCTTTTTCTTTATCTAAGTTTAATACTAAAACTGCATCCATTTTTGATATTGTATTCTCACTCTGTTTATACATTTTAGCTTTAAATTTTTGATGTTCTTTTACACCTAAATCCCATGCTTTTTGTTCAGCTGTTGGATCATCATAACAATTTGGTAAAAATATTCTATTACCTCTTTTTTCTAATTCTTGTTTTACCTCTTCTATTTTTGAATAAAACTTTTTACTACATATTACTAATATTTTCATATATTATCTCCTTTCTAATACACAGACACTCTCGCAATGGTATGTATAACTAAACATATCTAAAATATAAATCTTTTTTACATCATAATTTGTATTTAAAGATTTTAAATCTTCAGAAAGTTTTTGAGTTTCACAAGAAATATAAATAATATTACTAGGTTTAATTTCTAAAATTTTATTAATTGTTTTTTGATCTAATCCTTTTCTTGGAGGATCTATAATAACAGTATCAATCTCGTCCTTGATAAGATTTATTTTGTCTTCAACTTTACCTAAAATAAAATCAACATTATCACATTTATTCATCTTAGCATTTTTTAAAGCATTAACTACTGCATTAGGAATAATTTCAATACCGTATACTTTCTTCGCATTTTGACTAGCGACAATAGAAAGTGTTCCTACACCACAGTATAAATCTAAAACATTTTTACCTTTAACATTATCTTTGATTATTTCAAATAACTTACTGTTTATAAAGGGATTAACTTGAAAAAAAGCATCATAAGTTACTTCGAAAAAAGTATTGTTAATAATATCAATAAACTTATTATCACCGTAAATACATTTATCATTTAAAATAATTCCAGCTACTTTTTTATCTGGATAATCTTCTTTATTTAAATTAATATTATCATCTGTTTTGATTGATACAAGTAATTCATCATTATAATTACACCTGATTGTTACCTCACCATTCCTAATATTCATATTTTTTAAATCAGGAAGAAAGTTATTAATGCATTCTTTAGTAATTCGACAATTATCTATTTCAATAATGTCATGAGTTCCTTCTTCATAAAAGCCAATTAAACTATCTTTAATTTTTAATTCTATTTTATTGCGATAGTTTTTAGGATTATCATTAGAAATAACTTCAATATCTTCATCAATACCAGCTCTATTTAGAATATTTTTTACACGATCAACTTTATAATTGAGAGTATCTTCATAAATCATGTTTTGTAAATGACAACCACCACATTGATAATAATATGGGCAAAAAGCTGATAAGGCTTCATGATTTCTTGAAACAAACTTCTTAGGTTTAGCCTTAACAAAAGAATTGGTCTCTTTAACTATGTCAAAAATAACAGTATCACCAGGAATAGACTTGCTAACAAAAATAGTTTTACCATCTATAAAACCAATACCATTACCCATATGATCCATTTTTTCAATTTCTACAACGTTTTTCATAAGAATATTATACTAAATAACATAAATAATTAGCAAATGTTAAATACTATGAATATGAATAGTTATATCAAAAGAATCAAAAAAGAATTTAAAGAAAATCCAGATTTAATAGTTAAAGAATTAAAAATAAATCTTTTAAAGAAAGTATATGTCATATTTTTAGATACCTTATGCAGCCAAGATAAAATAAATAATTATATCTTAAAAAGACTAACAAGTATTAAAAAAAGTTTTCAAGTAGAAAATACTATCCCTGGAAGTAATATCGTTAAATTAACAAATCATGATGAAATTGAATGCTATTTATATAACGGCTTTACAATTATTATCCAAGAAAAAGAAATATATGCTATTGAAACTAAAGTAGATATTAATCGTAGTGTATCGACCAATGAAACAGAAACTTCTTTAAAAGGTCCTAAGGAAGCATTTACCGAAAATTATCAAACAAATATTGGTTTAATCAAAAAAAGAATTAAGAATCATCATTTAAAGATTAAGAATGTCAATTTAGGAAGATTAAGTAATACCAATATTGGTCTATTATATATCGATAACATTACTAAAGAAAAGATAGTTAATGATACTTACCATAGACTTAGTAAAATAGATATTGACCTAATTAATGATTCTTTTGATTTATACCCCTTTTTATCTAAGAAAAGTATTTTTCCAACGATTATTTCAACAGAAAGACCAGATCGCTGTGCAGATGCTCTTAGTAATGGAAAGATAGTCATCATTTGTGATGGTTCCCCGAATGCGCTAATCATTCCTGGTTTTCTTGTCGATTTTCTTCATCCATACGTAGATAAATATAATAAAAGTAGCAATATAAATTTCACCAAAGTAATTCGTTTATTATGTTTCTTTTTGTCAATTATCGTTCCAGCTTTTTACATCGCGATTATTAATTACAATCAGGAAGCTATTCCATCAAGTTTAATCATTAATTTTGCCATTCAACGAAATAACATTCCCTTTCCCGCGGTTATTGAATGTCTTGTGATGCTTATCATCTGTGAAATATTAAGAGAAAGTGATTTGCGATTTCCAACAAAATATGGTTCGGCTGTTTCTGTTTTAGGAGCGCTTTTAATTGGTGAAGCCTCCGTTAGTGCGGGCCTAGTTACTCCCATTATGATTATTATTACGGCATTCACTTATATATCTTCCCTATTATTTACCGAAATTGAACTTGGAAATGCCATTCGAACATATCGCTTTATTTTTCTTTTGTTAAGTGCCTTTTTTGGGTTATATGGACTCATGATAGCATTTATCTTTTTTATTTTTAATTTATGTGACACGCAAAGTTTTCACTATTCTTACACCTTCCCAGTTTCCCCTTTTGATAAGAATTACTTTGATAGTGTATTTTTCAAAATCCATAATCGCTTTCGAAGCAAACGTTTAACAAAAAATATTGTAAAGGAAAAAGTATGAAAAAATATTTTTTAATAGTAATTCTTTTGTTATTAACAGGCTGTTATGACTACGTTGAAATCAATGACTTAGGCTTTATTTCTGCCGTGGGAATTGACTATCAAGATGGGTTTTATAATGGTGTTTTTGAATTAATAAAAACCGAAGAAATCCAAGACAGCCAATCAATAATGATTAATGCTACAGGTCAAACAATCAATGATTTGTTTGAAAATCTTACTTTAAAAATAACAAAAAGCCCTTATTATCATCATTTAAAAACAGTTGTCATATCAAAAGAAGTTGCCCAAAATCATTTAAAAGAACTAGCAGACTATCTTATACGAAGTCCCAAAATTAGAAATGAGTTTTATTTAGTTATTCTCGAAGATAGTAATCTACCCGACGTATTCCAAGAGGAAGTTGGACAAAAAATAGTTAGTTTAATCAAAACAAGTAATAAGCAAATTAACGTTGTTTTTAATAAATCATTCGAAGATATTTTAGAAAAGTTATTAAATGATAAAATAGAGGCTACCGCTACCGTAATTGGTTTTCAAGATGACCATTTCATTTTAAAAGGTATTGGTTTATTCAAAAATTATCAGTATATAACTTATCTTGATACAAGTAAATCATCATTACTTAATATTTTGAATAATGAAGATGCTAAGTATCCTATTAAACTAGAATATGATAAAAAATTAATCGAACTAGAATTATATAATACCAAAGTTAAATATTTATTTAATCATAATCAAACAACAATTCATATTAATGCTGAAGCTAAAATATTGGAAAATACAACAAATCTGGATTTAAGAGACCATCAAATATATGAGCAATTAGAAAATGATGCCATTAATATCTTAAATAAAGACATGAATGATTTATTAAACTACTTAAAAAAAGAAAATATAGATGTAATAGGTTTAAATGATAAACAATTTAAGAAATCAAGGAAGAATAACCCTCAGTATTTAATTAATACAAATATTAAAATTGATATTACTATAAAAATAAATTGGAAAGGAACAATATTTCAAATAGACAATGAATAAAGAACACTTAAGCTTAACTTATTTTATATCGAGACCTTTTTTCTTTGGTATTATTTATTCACAGTTATTTAACCTATCTGGTAATGATAGTCTAATATCTTGTGTAATAGGTACTCTACTTGGATTCATCATATTATATTTAATATCCAAGATGAATTTTGATAATCATCAAACTATTCAATTGCTTTTTTATCTTTTTTTGTTAATACTAGCATTATGCTCTATCGAAACTTATGTATCATCTTTTCTATTAGTCAAAACGCCCAAAATTATTATCATTATACCGGCCATCATGTTGGTTAGTTATGTCAGTTTTAAAGATACTAATTCTCTTAAAAAATGTGCTTTTATCTTTTTTATAATAAGCACTTTTTCATTATTAATTGTTTCCTTACTATTAAGTAGTTATCTAAATATTAGTAATGTTCTACCCTTCTTTACGACCGAATCTTTGGGGATTTTAAAAGGATCAGTTATTTTTGCTATCATGTCTTGTGTACCTAATATTCTTTTGAAAGAGGAAAATATGCCATTAAAAAAACAAATAATATATTACTTAATGGTTTCATTAATTAATACCTTAATCTGCTTTTTAACCCTAGCTGCTTTAACACCAAATGTAGCCAAGATATATAGTTATCCTGAATATATGGTTTTAAAAAGAATTAAACTATTATCATTTATCGAAAATGTTGAAAACATCAGTGTCTTAATATGGTATTTTGATTTTTTTTTCTTACTAGTTTTTATCTTTAAAAGATTGTTTAATCTTATCAAAAAAAGAGTTGTCTTTGGCATAATTATTGCCCTAACAACTCTTTTGACAACTTTTTATATTGCTAACAATTACTATTTAACCATTTGGCTATATACTTATTGTCCTTTGATAATGTTGGTATTTTTCCTACTATTCTTAACGACTATATCCAGCGAGAAACATAAATAACCCTAGTTGTAAAATCTTCATAATTAGCAAATACTTTAATAATTAAATCAATAAAAAACTTAATAATATCAGGACAATCATTTTTGACCTCAGTATTATTGATTTGTCTTTGTACTTCCTTCCTAAACAAATAATCATTAATATATTTATTAACGGCAGCATCTAACTCTTTTACTTCGTTAACTTCTTCTTCATTATAGATATCTATTTTAAAAATATATTCATGATACATTTTAATAATCTTTTGGGTTATTTCATCATCCGCCAGAGGATTAAAACCAATTATTTGATAGTAATTAGGACAATACTTTAATATTTGTTTATTTTCACTCATTTTAACCACTATCCTGAATAAATAATATAATACTTTAGCAATTTTGTAAAGATTTTTACTTAATTATTGCAGTTAATCATAAATAAAGATACAATTATCATAAGGAGCTATTTAAATGAAAAAAAAGCATTTAAAGTTAAAGAAAAAAGCTTGGTTTATTCTTTCTCTCATTATCTTTATCCCTATTGCTATTATATCTTTTATAAAAATAAAGCAAGACTATGAATATAAAAAAACTTATGAATATCGTTTTTTAGAGCAAGATTATACTAAAGAAGAATATAATCTTTTAGCTAAATACTTTGATGACAATAAACTTGAAGATTTATTAAACAAAGATAAAGATACATTATTACTTGATTTTCTTAAAAATGATAAATTTATAATTGACAATTTAGATCGCTATCTTAATTTTTATAATAAATATCGAGTTGGTGTCGATGAAGTTATTTTAAATGTTAACCTTAATCTTGATTATGATTGGTATGATGAAATAAGCGAAGTTGATACAAGCAAAGATATTTTAATGCTTGTTAATAAATATAATATTTTACCTGAAGATTATGAACCTGATGATTTGGTTAGTATTTCTGTGAAATATGCCTGGGGTTCTGGTAATACTATTCGTAAAGAAGCCTATGAGGCCTTTGTTAAAATGTGGGATGATGCTTATGATAAAGGAATATATTTAATTATTAATCTTGGTTATCGTTCGTATCAAGAACAAGAAGCCGTTTATAATCGGTTACTAAATGCTCGTAATCGTAAATATGCTGACAGTATTTCAGCCCGTCCTGGACATTCAGAACATCAAACAGGGCTTGCCCTCGATATTTTTGAAAAAAGCAATTCTAATACAGAAACTTTTAAGGATAGCGAGGCTTATGCATGGTTAAAAGATAATGCTTATAAATATGGATTTATTTTAAGATATACAAAAGAAAATGAAGGTATTACTGGTTTTAATGCTGAAGATTGGCATTATCGCTATGTTGGCATCAAAGCAGCCAAAGAAATTACTGAACAAAACCTAACCTTTGAAGAATATTACTTTTATAACGTTAAATAGTTTTATTTAACGTTTTTTGTTACCTCTAAAATCATGTCAAAATCATCATCTTGGGCCATGATATTACGATGTATTTGACCACATTTATCACATTTATAAACGATTTTAAAAGTATCCTTATATTTATCTACTCCAATTGGTCTTAAGATACCGTGACAAGAATTTTGACGATCACCAGGATTAATATCGACATGTTTACTGCAAAGACAATATGGACAATGATCTCTGGCACTTACCTTTAAAGGCTGAACTTCTTTTTTACAAACATCACAAATAAAGGGCTCATCAATCATTTTAAACTTTTTTAAATCCATATTAATCACTTCTTTTAGTTTATCATAAAAATAGAAATAAGCGATATATTTTATTAGGATGTGATTAGTATTTTTATTCATTTTATTACTCTTTTAAAAAGTATGATGTTTTTAACAGGGAGTTATTCTAATAATGTTTTTTTAGAACCTCTTAGTCCTCAGGAAGAAGAAAAATATGTGAAGTTAATGTTTATGGGCGATAAAGATGCACGTAATAAACTTATTGAGCATAATTTAAGACTTGTGGCGCATATTGTAAAAAAGTTTGATGTGAAAGAAAATATGACTGATGATTTAATATCGATTGGGACAATTGGCTTAATCAAAGGAATTGATACCTATAAAGACAATAAAAAGACAAAGATTACTACCTATGCAGCCCGTTGTATTCAAAATGAGATATTAATGTATTTTCGAGCTAATAAGAAAAGTAATAATGATGTTTCTCTATCTGACTCAATTGGTTTTGATAAAGAAGGAAATGAAATAAACTTAATTGATGTCATCGAAGATACTACACCCGATTTAATTGAAACCATTACATTAAATGACAATATTGATGCTTTAAAAAAGTATTTACATCTTCTTAATAAAAGAGAACAAGAAATAATTGTCAAAAGATATGGCTTAAATAATGAAGCAGAAAAAACTCAAAAACAAATTGCGAAAGAATTTCATATTTCAAGAAGTTATGTATCTCGGATTGAAAAAAGAGCCTTAACTAAACTTTTAAAAGAATTTATTAAAAACAAAAAAACTAATATTAATTAAATGATTCTTTATTGAAATATATCTTATTTATATGATAAAATAAATTATAGTAAGGTGATATACAATGAGTGAAAAAAATAATTATTATGATACAAAGACAGGTGAACCAATTGACTTAGAAGAATTAGAAGCATTCTTTAAACGTGGTGTAAAACCTGGAGATCATTTTGCTACAGGACTTGGGATTAGGCCAAGTGGCTATGATAATCAAAATGCTCCTGAAGCGACTGCTAAAGTTCCAAGTCAAAAACCTTTACCTGGCAATAATGACCCTATTATTCGTGCTGTTCATCTACATTCTGAAGCTTATCGAAGAGCTATGGCTGAAGCTGCTAGACAACAAACTATGAATGAAGCGGCCTATCGAAATAATCCAGGTACTGTTAATGCACAAAGGATTTCTAATGCTATTCCTACACAAGAAGCGCCTTCGAGACCTCCAGTAAGTCATACACAACCTGCCGAAACACAAAAAAAGAAAATACCTACTAATGCTTCAAAAGAAAGATGCTATCAAGAAGCTTTAAACAACAGTTGTGCAAAGTCTGAACCTATCAAGAGAAATAAAAATAATAGAACTAAAGTAGCCAAAACGGTCGTTGCATTGGCTATTGTTATGGCTATGTCAATCGCTAGTTATAAAATAGTTGAAAAAGGCGTTACGAATATTACAGATGATATTCATATGTCACAGGTATCTGAAGCATCTGGTCAAATTATTAATGGCCATAAAACACCAAACATTGTTTCAAAAAATACCTATCGAACTAGTGACTATCAGAATTTCTATTTTGATAATCTAGGTATCGCTAAGGATTTATTGCAATTACCTGATCAAACTTTTCTTGCAGCGCTTACAACAGTATATATTCAAATGGGTAATAATGCTGTTAATTCTTATATTGATAACTTTGGGCGTGTAATTCGAGAAGTTGGTTTATTAGCAGATCAAGAGCAGAATGCTTTTGCTTACGCTTATTGTCATGATACCACTGATTCAAACGATTTCCTTATCAAAAATAATTTTGTTAACGAAAATGGTGAACCATCATTTAAAAAGTTTGTTGAATTTGGTCAAAAAGAAATTAATCGTTGGTATCTATATCTAGAAGAATATGCAAGTCATCCAGAATTATATGAAGAAGAACAATCTTACGGAGGTAGAAAATGATTGAATTAGAACAAATTACTTTAGAAAACGGCGTTACTTATGCTGTAGCTAAAGAAATTGACAATTATGTTTATTTAGTAAATCCTCAAAATGAATTAGACTTTTGTATAAGAAAGAATGTTGCTCGAGATGGTAACGAATACCTTGAATCATTAGATAATGAAGAAGAGTTTCAACGAGCTTTATTAATACTAAAAGAATCAGAAAAAGAATAATCAAATGATTATTTTTTTTTATAAAAAAAACAATCCATATGGATTGTAATTTTTAAAATGAATCAATATTGATTTTTACTTTAGGCATATTATTTAAAAAGGCATATGCTTGAACTAAAGTACGAATTGATGTAGCAATTTTACCACCCTTGCCAATTACTGCACCATAATCATCACTATGAACAATGATTTCAATAATCGGAGATTCTTCATCACTTTCAAACATTTCGACTTTAACCATGTCTGGATTTTTGACAATACTTTTTACAATGAATTCAGTATATCCTTTAATATCCATAACTACGCCTTCTTACTTGCTTTAGTCTTGCTATCAGCAAATTTTTTCATAATACCTTGTGTACTTAAAATATTACGAACAGTATCAGTTGGTTCAGCACCATTAGCTAACCATTTTAAAGCCTTTTCTTCATCAATAGTTACTACTTCACTACCCTTTACTGGATTATAAGTACCAACTAGTTCAATAAATTTGCCATCTCTTGGACTTCTGGAATCAGCAGCAACAATCCGATAATAAGGTTTTTGTCTGCCACCCATTCTTTTTAATCTTAATTTAACTGCCATAACTCTTCCTCCTTTAATTTGTACAATAAATATAACATATTAGCATTTTACTGTCAACCATTATTTGTTGACTATACTATCATTAATAAAATCATCATTTAAATCATCAATATTAATGTCTAATTCTTTTTCTTGTTCATTATCAAAGATTTCTTCATATTCATCATAATCATCCTCGACTGCTATTTTAACTGTTGTATTACCAATAACCTCCACGCCTAGTTCTTTTTCGACTTTAAGATTAACATGACCATTATTAATTTTAACATCCGTAACAGTTGGTTGTTTTAAACACTCAACAATAATTTCACATTTATCATCTAGTTGATTATTATTTTTTAAATTAACCTTCATTGTATCTGTATAATCAAATTTTCGTGTAACAACCGATGTTTTAGTATCATTATCATAAGAATACCAAACATTTATATCAAAAGAACCATTTAAATTAACCTTGTTAGCCTTAATACCTCCGTTGAAAGTATGATTAATAACCCAACATCCTAAGATAGTATTTGGTTTTTCATCACATTCAATCTCATATGTTGAATTACTTGTTTTTTTACATTTACCAATAATGGCTTTGGTTACGATTTCCCGATAACTAGTCAATATATCACCTTCCTAATTTAATGTATGCAAATATGACTTAAAAAGTGTACAAATGCCCCTTTTTTATAGAAGTGATTCATTAATAAAAAGACTAGTTTTAGATTCTTTTTTATGATAGAATTATTATATAGTAAAGGGTGACGTGTTAATGCTAGGTAAAATTGAAAAGATTAGTGAAAACTGTATCTATATTTCTCTAAATGTTGCTGCCGATAACATCCAAAGTTTAATGAATTTATACGTTTTAATGCAAGACAATGTCAGTAGTTATATCGGAGAAATAGTCGATGTAAGTCGTGAAAGTGCTATTATTAATCTTATCGGAGAATATAAAAATAATGAATTAATTTACGGTTTTATGAAAAAACCAGCATTCAATGCCAAAGTTGATTTAATTGCGCCGAATTTTATTTCTAATTTAATTGGTAATTTTTCTGATTTCAGAAATTCCTTATATATCGGTATGTCCCCTTTTTATGAAAATGTTAAGATTCATGCCAACATTAATGCTCTTTTCGGATCACATATGGCTATTTTTGGTGTTACTGGTTCTGGTAAATCATGTGGTTTTGCTAGTATTATGCAAAGTCTTATTAAAAAGAATAATCTTACTTCTAATATGAATATTGTTATTTTTGATGCCTACGGTGAATATCATGATGCTTTTAATATTACTGATACAACTGGTCGTTATGCTTTTAAAGCCTTAACATCAAGTGATAATGGTCAAGATGAAAAATTATGTATTCCACCTTGGTTACTTGATATCGATGATTATGCCCTTTTATTAGAGGTAACTGATAAACATCAATTAACCATTATTGAAAAGGCTTTAAGAAACGTTAATCTTTTTAAGAGTCCTAACAATGAAGTTGTTAAATATAAGAATAGTATTATTGCCAATGCTATATTGGATATTTTGTTAAGTGGTAGACCAGCTCCCCAAATAAGAGACCAAATTATATCTGCCCTATCTAAATTCTATACTGATGATTTAAATCTTGAGAGTATTATTCCTCAACCGGGATATAATCGAACAATTAGACAATGTTTATTAATTGATGATAATAATAAAATTAATGCCATTGAAGTAGTAGCAGAATTTCTTCAACAATTTGTAGCTGATGATATGATAAGCACCCTACCAGATGGTTCTTATGAATACTCCTTAAAAGACTTTGCTGATGCTTTAGAGTTTGCTCTAATAAGCGAAGGTATTTGGAAAAGTGAAAAGATATTTGATAAAGCTAATATCTTAAAAGTACGTATTGATGCTTTATTAAATAGTGAAAATAGTTTATTATTTACCTATCCTAAGATGGTTACCAAAGAAGAATATATTAAGGCTCTTTTTACTACTAAACTTGGTCAAAAAGCGCAAATTGTTAATATAAGCATTGATTCACTTGATGATCGTTTTGCTAAGATACTTGTTAAAATATATTCTAAATTATTATTCAATTATGCTAAGAGTTTAAATCAAAGAGCTTCTGTTCCATTCAATATTATTTTAGAGGAAGCCCATCGTTATGTTCAAAACGATAGTGATGTTGAAATACTTGGTTATAATATTTTTGAAAGAATATCTAAAGAAGGTAGAAAATATGGTGTATTGTTGGGATTAATCTCACAAAGACCGAATGAATTATCTTCGACATGTTTAAGTCAATGTAATAATTTCTTATTATTTAAGATGACTCACCCTGTTGATGTTGAATATCTTTCTAAAGTTATTCCGAACATTACTAGTCAAATTATTAATCAAATGAAAACCGTTCCACCAGGACATGCTATTGCCTTTGGAAATGCGTTCAAAATACCCGTCTTAGTGCACATGGATATCCCTAATCCACTACCTAATAGTACAAACACCAAAATTGATAATATCTGGTTTGAGTAATGATAATTAATCTGCTATAATATTGTTTATAGAGGTGGTAATTATGGATTGTATTTTTTGTGAAATTGCCAAGAAGAATATTCCTGGCAGTTTTATTTATGAGGATGATTTAGTGATGGCCATTATGGATATTCATCCCCTTTGTGATGGTCATGTCATGATTATTCCGAAAGAACATTTTGAAACGATATTTGATGCACCAAAAGATGTTATTGCACATATGTACGATGTAGCTCATAAGTTAGTACCGGCGATTATGGATGCCACGAATGAAGATGGTATGACTTTATCAATTAATTATGGATCAAAGCAAGAAATAAAACATCTTCATTTACACTTATTACCTGATTTTACAAAACCTGCTACGAAAACCATTGAAGAAGTACATAAAAATATAATGGAGAAATTATAATGGCTAAACGATTTAAAAAATCTGTTCGATTGTCTTTTGGATTCATTGTTTTTCTAATCGTCATAGGATTTGCCCTATTTAGTATCTTCGGTGATAAGAAAACTGAATTTAATGTTAAAAATAAAATAGCAGGTATCACTAAACCGAAGGAAGTTTGGCCAAAAGTATCCAAAATATCTTTACTAGCTACTGGTGATGGTTTATTACATAATGCTGTTTATTATGATGCTTATGATAAAGAAACTAAGACTTTTGACTTTTCGCCTCAGTTAACCATGATTAAAGATATAACAGAAAAATATGATATTGTTTATTATAATCAAGAAACAACTTTTGGGGGAGCTAGAACAGAAAGATTTAATGGTAATCCTGATCAGATACCTGGTTATGACTCCTACCCTTATTTCAATAGTCCTAGTGAATTTGGTGATGCCATGGTTGATGTAGGATTTAATATGGTATCTCTTGCTTCTAACCATAGTGCCGATTGTACTTGGGCTATTAAAGATTGTATTGTTAACTCTTATAAATATTGGCAAAGTAAAGATGTAATCTTTGACGGATTTAATATTAGTGAAGATGAAACCAACAATTATATTATTAAAGAAAAAAATGGAATTAAATATACGATGTTAAATTATACAACATCCCTTAATGGTTTAAATGGTTATCTTAAAAATGATCCTTACTTAATCGATGTTTATGATGAAGAAAAAGTTAAAGCTGACATCGAAGAAGTTCGTGATAAAGTTGATGTTTTAATTGTAGCAATGCACTGGCATACTGGCCCCGAATATTCATTTAAAGTAACCGCAGAAAACAAAGAAATTGCTGAGTATCTTTCTTCTTTAGGTGTAGATATTATTTTAGGAACTTATTCCCATTGCCTTCAACCATTCGACATTATTAATGATGGTAAAACGGTAGTATTCTACTCTCTTGGTAATTTTATTTCTAATCAAGGTGATTTAATATCATCGATTGGTTATAAAGGAATTGTCGGCGTTCTTGCTTCGATGGATATTACCAAGACGGAAGAAAAAGATGGTACAGTTAAGATTACAATTGATAATCTTGGTGCTGATTTAACCTACACCTATAATAAAAATCACAAAGGATACTTAGTTATTCCTTTTAGTAAAATGAGCGCTGAATATAATGCTAATTATAAAGAAATATATGAAGACTATAAAGCCGTTTTAACCGAGTATAATCAAAATATCACTATTGCGGAACTTAGTAATAACTAAAAAAGAAAGAGCAATCTTTCTTTTTTTAATAGTATCTAGTTCCCCCTAGAACAATAGCCAATAAAATAAAAATTATTAATACAATAAAACCATAATTATTATTAATATTGGTTATTGGTTCAGAAGAGTTATTTTTTTTGCAATTACAACTCATAATTATTCTCCTAAATATAGGCTCCGACGATAATTATAAGTAGAATGAATAATACTAAGACAATGGCTGCTCCTAAACCGTTTGAACAATTATTCATAATTTTAATTCCTCCTTTTTGTCTTTTCATAATATTAAATGCTAAAACTTGATATTTGTTCTTGTTTTAATTGTTTTTTAAGTTTTTCGCTGCTATAATTATTGTTATGGAGGATTTAACATGAAGAAAAAAATATGTAGTTTATTACTAGTAATGATGCTTGCCACTGGTTGTGGTAAAATACCTAAACTTGAAAACGGAAAGGATGCTGTTGTGACATTTACCAATGGCGATAAAATAAGTGTTGATGACTTATACGAAGATATCAAAAATACCTATGGCTTATCTAGTTTAGTGGTAATGATAGATTCTTATGTTTTAGAAAAGAATTTTGCTGATTATATTGACACTGCAAAAGAATATGCCAAGAGTTATATTGATGCTGTTAGAGAGAATTTTGAAACTGAAGAAGAATTTGTAACAGCTCTAAGTGAAAGACTTGGTATTCAATCTGCTGAAATGTATGAAAAACAAGTTTATCTAAGTTATATGCAAACCCATGCTGCTGAAGAATATGCTAAATTACAAATTTCTGATAAAGAAGTAGAAAATTACTATAATAACAATGTTGTTGGAGATATTGAAATTAGTCATATCTTAATTACCCCAGAGGTTACTGATGACATGAGTGATGAAGAAAAAACTGAAGCTGAAAATACAGCCAAAGCCGAAGCACAAGAAATCATTGATACTTTAAAGAATACTGCTAAAGATAGTCTTGAAGATGTTTTCGAAGAATTAGCCAAAGAACATTCTGATGATAATGCTACAAAGTCTAAAGGTGGTTCTTTAGGAAAAATTAATAAGAATACTTTAAGTAGTAAATATGATGAACTTGTTAATGCTGCCTATAATTTAAATGATGGCAACTTCTCTACTAGTGTTATTACGACTGAGCTTGGTTATCATATTATTTTAAAAACTAAATCATATGAAAAAGCATCACTTGAGGATTCTAAAGAAAGTATTCTTGAAACTCTAGGTCAAGAATATATGGATTCCGATTCATCAATTACTGTTAAAGCATTGCAACATTACCGTAAAGAACTTGGTATGGAAATTCAAGACAGTGAATTACAAAAACAATATTCTAACTATATTCAAAATCAATTAGCTAGTTCATTAACTGAATAATAAAAAAAGTTATCAATTACGATAACTTTTTTATATGTCATTAACTTCGTATCCTAGTGAATATAACTTCTTTTTAACCATTAATTCAAGCTTATCACCACTATACTTTTTGGATAACTTATTCTTATACTTTATATAATCTTTTTGACGATTATCTTGATCTGATATATCAAGATTATTTAATTCATCTATGTAATATTTTTCTGGATAACCAAGATTATTTAATTCGGTTCTTATCTTCTGAATTAAGCCTTTTCTAGATGAATGCTGATTAGTTTTTAATTTTTTATTAATAATGCTCTTTACTCGTGCATACCAAATGGTATCCTCGATTATATTTAAATGACTTTCAATATCATTCTCATTTAAACCTAATTTAGATAGATTATATCTGATTTTAAAAGGACCATTGAGAGTAAGATTAATTTGATCATTAATATAACTATCCAAGTAGTTATTTTCATTCAGTAATCCCTTTTCATATAACTTATCAATAATCTTATCAATATCCCTCTTATTAACAACAATCGTTTTAAGTTTATCTCTTACTTCTTTTGCAGTCCTTTTTTTATAATTAATATATGAAACTATTTTATGATAAGCCATGTAATAATTATTATCATTAATAATTTTCATATATGTAGTAGTATCTATTTCTGTAGGTCTAAAAATACCACAATCTAAAAGCACATCACCATAAATGATATGCTTTTCATTATCAATTAATAATTCATATTTATTATTACTCTTTTGTTTAATCGAAGTAATTTTTTTCATTGTTGTTCCTTATCAATATACTTCTCACAAGCCTTATCTAATTCTTCGAATAATTTATCAACATCTTCCCTTTTGGCAATACGGGCTCCAGCCGCAAATTTATGGCCACCGCCATTAAAATGACTAGCTATTTCATTAATAATGGGACCACGACTGCGGATGTTCGCTTTGTATATTTCATTACGCTCATCATAAGTAACAAAACACCAAGCCACTAATTCTTTGATAAAATGGAAATTATTGACAATAATCGAAGCTGTTGAACTATCAACTTCAAATTCTTCGATAGTCTTACTATCTATCAATATATAACCAAAGCCATTCTCTGTTAATGATAAATTATTAACGATATAGGCTTCGAATCGACATTCTTTAAGACTTTTTTCATAAAGATTATCATATAAAGATGTAAAATCCATATTATATTTTTTGATTAATTTTAAAACGACTTCAAAAGTATGTGGTCGAGTATTCTTAAATAAAAATCTTTCACTATCAGAAATAATACCATAAAAAAGATTCTCAGCAATCGTTTTATCCAATTGTAGATGTGTATTAAAGATTAAATCAGCTACCATTTCCGCAGTCGAAGAATACTCTGTTGAACTGAAATCGACAGTAGCTTCGATATCTTCGGATGGATGATGATCAATTCTTAATATAGCATCAAAAGTATAGTCTTCAATGCCATCAATTCTCGCCTTATTAGGAACATCTAAAACAATTAATAAAGCATCCGTAATACTATTACTATCTACTTTATCCAAATTACCTAGATAACGAAATTTACTAACTCCTGCCCCTACCGCATAAACTTTTTTATTAGGAAAAGTTAAACGAATAGAATCTCTTAAAGCAATTTGACTCCCAATAGCATCAGGATCAGGGCTAATATGACGAGCAATAATTATTTGATCATAACTTTTTATAATTCTAAATACTTGTCTAAATATATCTTTATTTATGATAATCTCCTTCTTTCTAAGGTTATTTATTTAGTTTTATGTTGTATGTATCTTCCGCAATCATTAGTTCTTCATTAGTTGGAACAACATAAACAGGTATTGTACTATCTTCAGTACTAATACATCTAAATTCACCACGGAAATCATTTTTTGATTTATCAAGTTTAACGCCTAAAGAGGCAATGCCTTCGATAATTTGTTCTCTAGTTAATGAGCTGTTTTCACCAATACCAGCAGTTAAAACAATCACATCAGCACCATTTAACATATTATTATACATAGCTATATAATTAGTAATCTTTTGAATATACATTTTTTGAGCAAGTAAAGCTCTTTCATTACCTTCGGCCATAGCATCTTCAATATCTCTCGAATCAGAAGATATGCCTGTTACCCCAAGATATCCACTTTTTTTATTTAAATCGTTAGTTATTTCTCCAACAGTTTTTCCCGTTTTCTTAACCATGTATTCAATAATACTTGGGTCAATATCACCACTTCTAGTGCCCATCATTACACCAGCAAGCGGCGTAAATCCCATAGAGGTATCAACAACCTTACCAGCATCAATAGCGGTAATACTTGCTCCGTTTCCAATATGACAAGTAATAACTTTTAAATCATCACGTTTTAAATAAGAAGAAATTTCACCATAAACAAAACGATGTGATGTTCCATGAAAGCCATATTTTCTGACACCATATTTTTCATACCATTCATATGGTACGGGATATAAGAAATGATCCATATCCATTGATTGATGAAAGGCCGTATCAAAAACACCGACATTTAATACGCCAGGTAATTCCTTCATAAAAGCCTCTACGCCTAGTAAATTAGCAGGATTATGTAAAGGTCCTAGTTCATTATATTTAGAGATTCTCTTAACAACATCTTCATCTAAAACGACAGGAGCACTAAACTCTGCCCCACCATGTAAGATTCGATGACCTACACCTTCGATTTCATCTAATGAAGAAACAATTCCTAATTCGATTAATTCATTCATTAAACATTCAACAGCAACGGAATGGTCTTTTAATTCATGTTCCTTTCTTATCTTATCACCATTGTATTTAATAGTATAAAAGCTTCCTTCCATACCTATTTTTTCAAATAAGCCACTAGCAATTGACTTCTTTTCCGGTAGTTCAAATAAATTAAATTTCAAAGATGAACTTCCAGCATTAATTGATATAATTTTCATATTTCCACCTCGACATATTTAATTATACAAAAAAAAAGCCAATTTGACTATCTTTTTGGCTTTCCTTTTAGATTATTTTGCTTGGTGTAACAAAAGTCTTTATAATGACTCTCTGTATTCCTGGGATTAGCAGATAAGTTATATCCATAATCATTGAGAAATTCCTCTTTGATTTTTTGATAACCATCGACAATAAATAAATCACAGGCTCGATAATATTTTTTCTTTATCATATTATTATGATAAGCAATTTTAAAAAATATATTACCTATAATAAGTCTTCATAAGGATTATTTGTTTCGTTTTCAGTAATAGTATATATTTGATGATTCTTAATTGCCTCGAAAATAAGAGTTTTAAAATCAACTAATTTTTCATATTCATATACCAAATTTATATCTGGATAAATAACGGGATGATCTGGAACAAAGATGGTACAACAATCTTCGTAAGGTTCAATACTTTTCTCATATGTACCTATTTTTTTTGCTAAATCAATTATCTCTAGTTTATCATAAGTACATACAGGTCTAATAACTGGCATTCTAATTGCCTCATTAATAACTTGCATGCTTTTAAGCGTTTGACTGGCAACTTGCCCAATACTTTCACCATTGATAATAACATGGGCATTTATATTACTAGCTACTAGAGCACTAATTTGATACATCATACGACGCATAATTGTTATTAAATAATAATTAGGTATATTTTTAATTATCTCTTCTTGAATCTTAGTAAAATTAATAACATGAAGTTTAATAGTTCCATTATATTTAGTAAGAATTCTAGCTAAATCTTGTACTTTTTTAAGAGCCATTGGACTAGTATGTGGTGGTGAATCAAAGTATATAGCCTCGATTTTGACACCCCGCTTGATGGCTAAATATCCTGCGACAGGAGAATCTATTCCTCCACTTAGCATTAATAAGCCTTTTCCTAAAGAAGATGCAGGATAGCCACCTAATCCTCTTTCTCCATTGAAATAAATTAATACTTCACTTAATCTAATCTCAATATTAATTAGTAAATCAGGATTATGAACATCTACTTTTTTATTGTCCATATTTTTTAAAACATAAGCACCGACTTGTCTTGACACTTCAGGACTTTTAATAGGATAACTCTTATCACTGCGTTTAGTTTCAATCTTAAAAGTGGTAAATTCCCTATTTGCAATAAGGTCAACTGTATTACGTTTGATATCCTCAATTTCTTTACTTTTATATAAGTATCCAACAATTATTTCATGAATACCAAAGACTTCTTTAACTTTATCCGTTACTTTTTCATAATCATTGGTTCGAATAATCATCCGACCATAATCATATTTAATGTTATGATCAATACCAGCCAATTTTTGATCAATGTTATCTTTTAAAGTTTTTAAAAAGAAGTTAATATTATCACTCTTCGTTGATAATTCTCCATATTTGATAATGACTACTTTTTCCATCTTATTCCTTTACTAACAAACTGTTAAGCATATGGTAATTCTTTTCAAATACTTCGATAAAACGATTTATTTCTTCGGTAGTAGTAATACTTGCTAGACTAATCCGAATAGTATGTGTAGCTCTTTTGTAATCGTTATAAATGGCCATGACACTACTTGAAAGTTCTCCTGAAGAGCATGCAGTATTTGTCGATAAATATACTTCATCGTTATCTAATGCTCTAATAAAGGTTTCAGGTTTAATATTCATGAGTGAGATATTTAAAATATGAGGAATGGAATATTTTGTTTTATTAATTAATATGCCATCCATCGTTTTAAACTTTTTACATAATCTTTCATTTAAAAGACTAATATACTTTTCTTTCTTCTCAATGTCTTCAGTTGCAAGGCGTATTGCTTTGGAAAAGCCTACTATCAAAGGAAGCGGTGGTGTTCCTGGATTTAGTTCATTCGATTTGCCGCTGCCGTATAAAATAGGTTTTACATTAATCTGACTACTTTTATAGAATAGAGCTATACCCTTGGGACCAAATATCTTATGGGAAGAAATACTAGCCATATCGACATCATGAAGAGAAATACTGGTTTTACCAACAGCTTGTGTCATATCACTGTGTAATACGACATTATTATTCTCTTTTTTTATTATTTGCCGGATCATTTTAAGTGGTTGACGAATGCCTACTTCACTATTTACCGCGCAAATACTGACTAGTATTGTATCATCACGAATCAATTTTTTCAAATGTTCAAAGTCAATTAATCCTTCACTATCATTATTTACATAACTTATTTCAAAACCTAAAGTAGTTAAATAATCACAAATGGCATAAATGGAAGGATGTTCTAGTTTAGAGGTAATAATATGTTTACCCTTTTTATAGTTAGCCAAAGCATAGCCTATCAAAGCAAAATTATTACTTTCTGTCGAAGATGATGTATAAGTAATTTCACTTTCTAAAATACTAAAGATATTCGCAATTTGTTTGGTAGCACTAACCATTAATTCTTTTGATTTTTGTCCAAGTCCATTCAAAGAGTTAGCATTGCCAATATAATCTTTAGTCGTTTTATTCATGACGTCTAATACTTCAAGAGAAACAGGTGTTGTTGCCGAATAATCTAAATATACCATGTTTATTCCTCCCGAGTTTTGTATTCTTCGATTAATTTTTTATGAATACCTGGTTCAATAATATTAATAGCACTAATTGCTTGCTCTAAACTATTTTTATAATTGCCTTTAACAAAGGCATTCTCAGCTTTAGCAAGACCAAAATCTACTTCTTTATTGACAACACGATAGCGATTACCATAAACGATAGCCATCTCAGCCATTTTCGCGGTCTTTGTTGTTTCGTTAATCGTATTATATACTTTTAAAACTAAGTCTCGAGCTGTATCAACACGTGTATTTAAAGTTTTAATAGAAATAGGCCTTTTTTCTAGTTCATTAACCATTTCGGTAATAGCATCCCTAGCCTCGGATAACTCAACATAGTAGTTTTTAGGAATAATTGGTAATTTATATGTTCTAGCTTTTTCTTTGGTTTGCGATAATATTTCTTTAATTTCGTTTAATTGATCGTGAGCACGAAGTTCATCATCTTTAAGACTACCAAGATTCTTTAAAGTACCACTTAACTTTGTCTCGGTATTAACTAATTTATTATTAACAATTTCCATGTCTCGAGCTAAATAAGAATATGCCATTTTTTTACCGCGGTAAGTTTCCATAATCTTATCATATGAAGTTCTTTCATCGATTAATTCATCACGAATTTCACTAATAACGGCTAAATCATCATCGGTTAAATCATAACTATATTTTAATTCACCAGTCTTTTTATATAACTCATTATTAATTTTTTCTAATTTAGATGATTTCAATAAAATAGATCTTGAATAATCATCAAATAGTTTTCGAGATACCTTTTCTTTATCAAAGTCACTATATAAAGAATCAAAATAATCAAACATCGTCTTTAGTTCAAAAGTAGAATCTACGACATCTAAAACATTTAGTCTTTGAAAAATATCTTGAATTTTCTTATTAGCTTCCTCAATATTATAGTCAATATTTAAGTATTCAAGATTATAACCATCATTAGTCATTCTTTTATAGATTAATTTAATATCTTCGATTTTTTGAGGAATAAGTATTTCACCATATTGAATAATCGTCCGTGTTTCATCTACAACAACCCGTAAATTAGATATAATGGTATCTATGGCCTTAACAATTTTGCCTACTTCAGTGTAAGCATTCCTATCCATTGCATTTTCAAAAGATGAGAATAATTTATCAACATTCTCAAATTGTAATTCAATTGGTTTTTTTATTTTTTCGTACTCATTAATGTGATCATTATAAGTACTCATGATAGCCCGATACTCTGTCTTAAGTTTTGTAATCTTATCACGATTTTTCTCTTCACTTAAGGTAATTTCGCGAATTTCATCAAGTAAAAAATCGGCTTTATTATGAAGATAATTAAGTTGCATTTCCGCCTTAATCATATCCTCTTTTAATTCTTTGTAATCCCCTTCTTCAAAATCTAGTTGAACTTCATTAATAATATCTGTAATTGTAGGAAGTTCTTTTTCCTTAATGTCATTAAAACGTTCCTTCCAATTCTCATATTTTTCTCTTAATTCATCATTATTAACTAAGGATTCTACTTTACTTAATTCACTAAGGATTGAAGCTGAAATGATTAGGTTTTTTTCTCTTTCTAGTTCATCAATTTGTTCACGATACTTCTTTTTGTTCCGACGTCCTAAGACAATTAAAACGACGACAATTACGATAATTGTAAAGATATAATAACCAAATGCAAATAACATAAATGTCGCTCTTGTCATCTCAGCACACCTTCCTAGTATAATTTTAACATAATTACAAGATTAAATGAATACTAAAAAGACTGTTTATGTTGATTTTTTACGTTATTTATAATATAATTAATTTGCTTTGAAAAAAGCACGTGCGCCCATAGCTCAACTGGATAGAGCGTTAGACTACGGATCTAAAGGTTGGGGGTTCGAATCCCTTTGGGCGTACCACTTATTTTAGGTTGTATTTCAATTATTATTGATGTATAATGTTTTCTAGGTGTATCCCAAGACGGGTGCACCAGATGATGCTTCTTCGAGAAGTAGCACAGCTTGGTAGTGCACCACGCTTGGGACGTGGGGGTCGCAGGTTCGAATCCTGTCTTCTCGACCATTTAAAAATAACTAGATAGTTTAATATCTAGTTTTTTTATGTTACAAGTGACCCCCACTTGCTCTATTAATTATAAAAATGTCACTTTTTGTCAATCGTTCTTTGGGCTTGAACGGCAGTGATGGCTACAGTACCGACGATATCCTCAACACTACATCCTCTAGATAAATCATTAACTGGTTTATTAAGGCCTTGGGTAATTGGACCATAAGCGTTAGCCTTAGCTAGTCTTTGAACAAGTTTATAGGCACTATTACCAACGTCAAGATTAGGAAATACTAATACATTTGCCTTACCTGCCACTTGAGAATCAGGACATTTAATCTTAGCTACTTCTTTATCTAATGCCGCATCTACTTGCAATTCCCCATCGATTCGTAAATCAGGATAATTATTTTTAGCAATTTCGGTAGCATTTACTACTTTATCCACTAATTCATGTTTAGCAGACCCTTTTGTAGAATGAGATATCATGGCTACATATGCAGGACTTTTGGTTAAATACTCAAAACTATCCGCCGATGTCTTAGCAATAACAGCTAATTCTTCAGGATTAGGATCTTGAACCAAGCCACAGTCAGCAAAGACAAAAGTACCATTCAATCCGTATTCACTATCAGGTACCTCCATTAAAAAGAAAGCTGATATTATTTTTTCACCCTTGATGATTTGTAAAGATGGTCTTAAAGTATCCGCAGTGGAATGACATGCTCCAGAAACAATGCCATCCGCTTCACCTTTCTTTAAAAGCATACACGCATAATACATGTAATTATTTAAAAGCAAGTCTTTGGCTTCCTCCAAAGTCATACCTTTTTCTTTACGAAGTTCATATAATTCATTTGCCAAATTATTTAATTTATCCATATCTTCGCTAGGATCAATAATATGAGGATATTTAACCTTCAATGATTTATCACCAATCAAAATTACATCAGCAATACCTTCCTTGGAAACAATTTCCGCGGCCTTCAAGACTCTTTCATCCATTGTTTCGGGTAAAATAATCCGCATTTTATTCTCTTTAGCTCTAGATATTATTTGCTCAATTATCTTCATCTTATCACCTACTTAATTATTGTCACAAACTTTGTTTTTTTGCAATCATTTTTATTTAACTTCTTTTAATTCACCTGTCATGATGGAATATAAATAACATTTGATATCTTTATCCATTATTTTTTGTAAGTATTTTTTATAAACTTTTAGTTGTTTTTGATATGCTTCATCATCAATATTCTTTAGTTTATAGTCAACAATCTTCACTAAATCTTTTTCAATTAACAAGAGGTCAATAAAACCATGAATGTTTTCTTCTTCATCCATAAATTCATATTCTTTATAAATCTTAGTATCTTCTGTTAAACTTAGTTTTTTCTTAAGATTTTCCAGTTCTTTTTGATAAGGAAAATCATTAGGATAATCAAAGAAATCTACCAGTTCAAAGGCTTCATGAACCTTTGTTCCATAAGCAAGTAATTCTTTTTCTTCCTTAGAGATTAATTCATTAATCTTTTTCGATGCATGTCCTTGTTCAATGATTTCTCCTTGAACATTGATAGTTTTAAAATTAATCGTTTTATCATCCTTTGTTATTGTTAAATCTTGTTGATTCTTCGTAAGATATTTTTTACTTAAACCAATTTTACTTAAATCCACTACTTGTACATATCTCTCTAAATTACCATTAATGGATTTAATAATATCTAAAAAGGAATTATATCTTTTACGAAGGACATTATCTACTACACCTTTGACCGTTATCTTGGGTTCTTCTTCCTCTCGAGGAATGATAATAATCATCTTTTCCTTGGCTCTTGTCAAAGCGACATATAAAAGTCTTATCTTTTCTGATACATCATTAATTGTATACTTATCCGTCAATAAATCTTTCGTTATTAATGAACCTATTCCTTCCTTAAAATAAGGAGTAATAAGACCATATACATTATCAAAAAGGAACTTTTCTTTAATATCTCTTTTGTTGTATTCTTTATAAAACCCTGAAAAATAACAAACAGGAAATTCGAGACCTTTAGATTTATGAATATTCATTAGTTTAATACTATCCGTATCCGCACTACTCTCTTTATATTTTATTTCATAATCACTATCAATCATTGTACATAAATAATCATAAAATTTAAGATAATCATAGCCATTGATACTAAGATTACTGGCTACTTTTAGTAAATTATCAACCCGAATTAAAATATCATCAATATTTTGTAATTTAAGAATATTTTCATAAAAATTAAATTCTTTAAGGATTTGTTTTAATAAATCATAGGCATTCATATAATCCAGTTTATTAACAATGTTAAGACCCTTTTGATAAACGATTGTTTCTTGATAATTATGACTGTTGATTGTTTTTAAAATGTCATTATCATTAAGTTCAAATAAACAAGAACGGCTAACGGCTACGAAAGCATATTTAAATGCTGTATCATAAATACCATCCTTTATTTTTAAAATTAAAGTATAAATATTTTTTAACAAAAGAATATCTACTTCATTGGTTAATTTACGGTCTTCATAAACATTCAATGGTAATTTTTTATATTCAAAAATCTTTTTATAGGTGGAAAAAGCACTGCCTCGATCCATAATAATACAAAAATCACTATACTTGGCAGTTCTTAATTCCCCGGTTTTTTTATCCATTACTTGATAATTATTTTTTATCTTATTTAAAATATCATCCGCAATAATAAAGGCTTCCGTTTCTTCATTAGAAAGCGTTTCTTTTGCATAACAAAGAAGTTCTAAATCATAATCTTGTTTAGCCTCAGTATCATATGTATGATTACCATATACCATTTGATGATCTTTGATATAATTAGCTCCGCCAAAGTCATCATCCATAATTAAATTAAATACTTCATTAATACCATTTAAAACATTACTCCGAGAACGAAAGTTTTTTAATAAATCAATTTTAACTCCCCCATCGTTTTGTGCATATTTATCATATTTATTCTTAAAAATAATGGGATTAGCATTACGAAAACCATAGATAGACTGTTTAATATCTCCGACCATATAAACATTATTATTCTCGATAAGGGAAACAAATTCTTCTTGAATATCATTTGTATCTTGATATTCATCAATCATTATTTCCTTGTAATAATTTTTTAGTTCATTTTGAATTTCTTCGTTATCTTTTAAAAGTGTAATAGCCATGAGTTCAATGTCAATAAATTCATATAAATCATTATCATGTTTATACTTATTCAATCTTTGATTAAATTCTTTAATAATATCAATAATTACTTCCACATAATTTTTAGAAATAATAAATGATGCATATATATCTTCCAAGTTATTAAATCTTAAATAAGTTTTAATTTTACTAATTGAATTAATAATACTTTCTTTAAAAGACTTTATTTCTTCGCTATCTTTAGGAAGTCTCGGAAGAGTTATATCAATATTTTTCTTTAAATCATCATATTCTTTAGAACGAATAAGATTACCTAATTTTTGGGATAATTCATCAGCAAAGTCACTAAAACCACTGTCAGAAATAAGACAGATATTGGTTTCAATATTTTGCATTTCTTCATAAATAAGATTCATGTATTTTGATATTAAATCATTGCGATATTCTTCATTATAATAATTGTTAAGATAATTATCTAAGTATTCATCTTGATTTACTTTTTGACTTAGGGAATCAATGATACTTAAAATATCTTGCTTAATTTCTGTATCATTTTTAATACAAAAATCATCGATTAATTGACAAAATTTATCATCTTTTTTTAGATAGTATTCATCAAATATTTCATCTAGTATTTTTTCTTTATAAATACTAATAAAACCATCATCGACAATGCTTAGAGATGGTGAAACATTTAAAATATAACTATATTTTTTAACTAATGATAAACAGTAAGCATCAAAAGTTGTGATATAACTACTTTCCAATAAATCAAGATTATCTTTTAAATCAGGATTATCGGCAATCTTAGAACGGATTCGATCTTGCATTTCTCCCGCCGCGGCGGTTGTAAAAGTTAAGATAAGTAACTCATTAATCTTAATTCCCTTTTTTAAGTGATGAATAACTCTTTCGGATAAAACGGCTGTCTTACCTGAACCAGCACCCGCGGATACTATAATATTGCTTCCTGTTGTTTCAATCGCTGATAATTGTTCTTTCGTCCAACTAGGCATCTTCACCACCTCCTAAAAAAGATAAATCCTCTATTTCATCATAAATAATATAATCATCTTCGGTTTTATTGCAAATATCTTTAAACTTACAATATTTACAACCAATATCTTTGCTATATCCTATTTTCTTAGGATTAATATCAAATTTACCTTTTAAAATATGCTCGATTGCTTCATCAATCTTTGCTTCCACAATTTCAATTATTTTATCCATTTGTTTATTGTTCAAAACTTTAGCATAATAATAAAAATTACCATCATTCTTCGTTTTCATTCCACTTATTACTTGGCTATTAGCATAGGTTAAATCAAATTTTTCTAATAAATCACTATCACTCAAAGAATAACCCATCAATTTAAGATTATTCTCTTTTTGTTCTAAATAACTCTTTTTAGGATCAATATTAATGTTCTTATCTAAAATATATTCTAAATAAAAACCCACAAAAACAGGATTAGTAAATAAATTAGCTTTCTTAACTAAATATAAATAAATTGGTAATTGCATCCCAAATCCATATGGTAAATATTTTAAATCAACATCAACCGTTCCCGTTTTATAATCAATAATCGCTAATAAAGTTTGTTTCTCATACTCTTTATAAAGGATTTTGTCAACATAACCCATAAAACTAATAGGAATATCTTTGGTTTTATCAATAACTATTTTTTGTTCAAATAAATTCTTATCTAGACCAATATTCTCTTTTTGTTTATTAAGCGTATCAATAACAAACTCTATATCCTTAATAATCTTTTGAATAAAGAATTCTTCCTTAACCGTTAATTCTTTATTATTTTCTTTGATATATTTAGTTATTTCTTCTTGAACATCTAATTTTTCACTAAAACATTTTGATAAAACATCATGAAAAATCGAACCAATAAAAGCTTCGAAATTTTGGGAATACTCCTCAAGTTTTAAGACATTATTTAAGTAATACCGAAAAGCACATTTATTATAAATATCAAAAGATGAATAAGACAAAGTTAATTTATTATTTAATACTTTTAATAATTCTTCTTGATTAATTCCCTTAAATTGATTATCAAAACAATGATAATTAATATCCAAAGAATTTTGATATATCCCTAAATTAGAATCAATTTCGCCATATTTATAGAATAAATCTAAGCATCTAGCATAATTAATCTTACTGTATAAAGTTGAATAACTATCTAAAATATCATCTTTTTCTTTAATAATATTTAAACCAAGTTCACTAACTAATGAAGATGGATAACATTCCATACCATTAACCTTTTTAGAGTAACTAATCCGTAAATTTTTAATACTTTTAATTTTTTTAAGCGTATATTCTTTAATATTTTGATTAATTTCATTGGTACTTTTTAAATGAACTTCATTTTTAATACTATCCGTTATATATTTTTCATCTTTTACATAGGCTGGTATACTACCTATAGCAAAGTTTAAAAGAAAAACATAGTCATCTTGATCAAAAGGATAATTAGTATCGACAACTTCCAAAGCATTTTGGATTTCTTCTTCATTAACATTAGTCTTTTTTAGATCATCAATAATTAATGGTTTTACTTTTAAATAATCATCAATATAAGAATATTTATTACATATGGTTATTATTTTATTAACTAGTTTAGCATCATATTTCTTAATACTTTCAATACTCTTGGTTATATCGCTATCATAATTATCAAGAAAATCACTAGTTATTCTTAAACTATATAAACTTCTTTTATATAATGATTTAAGAGGAATATTATAAAAATAACATAGTCTATCTAAAGTATCATAATAATCTTTAGGTACATTAACAAGTTTAATTTTTTTAATATCTATTCCCTGTTCAATTAATTTACATATCTCTTTTAAAACATAGTTTATTTCATCTTCAATATTATCAAAAAATAATAAATTATCATGATGATACTCGTCACTAAACTCTTCATAAAATGTTTTATAATTATCAAAAACATTCTTTTCTAAATTATCTAGATAACTATATCCCAAAACATATATATTTTTATCCTTTAAATAATCTTTAAAAAAAGAATTATATAAAAGAAAATCATGTTCTTTTAAATCAATTTTTAAATCCACTAATCTTTGTAATCTTTCATCAAAATAAGTATTATTCTTATCAATATAGTAAAGATTATTTAAGTACATCTTAGCTATATCAACTTTATAACCATATTTATTAATTAAATAAGATAATGTTTCATCTTTATACTTAAAATAGTATTCTTCGAAAAAAGATTCTTTAGTATAAAATTTAACATTTAAAAAAAGTTTATTTTGACTAAACTTTTTTAATAAACTTTCCTTATAAGTATTTTCACAGATTATAATTGAATTATCCTTTATGTTCATAAATACTTCCTACTTATATTTTAACAAATTCACATATAATTTGCATTATTTTACAAAAAAAAGCTAATTTTGCCTGTCGACAAAATTAGATTCAAGATATTAAGATGTTCAGAAGAATGCGAGGACGACCAGGCACCAATCTCAGTCACCCTACCATCCACAATAGGCATGACCAGAGGCATCTACCCCACAGCCCGCGTACGCAGAGTAATCGGTACAGTCGACAAAACCGTGGATGCTCACTTCACAGCTGAGGTCGCCCACACTGCAGCTAGCGTTGTCGTCGCGAGCGCCGCAATTATCTATATCGACTGTTATTCCGGCATCGATAAAGGCTTGATATATTGCCTCTAAGGCACTTGCTTGTTGTTCTGATGTTAAATTACTATTTAATGTATGTCCACTTAATCCATATTGGGTATATGGTTGACTTAAACATATTTCATGTCCTGTTATTGTTGCACATGCATAGTACTTACTACTATCTTGGCCTATATATACATTATGTCCAGTGTCTGTTCCACTACTTTGTAATGTTCCTCCGTAATTTGGATGTGTATATATAGGTTCATATTGTTCGGTATTATCATTCCATTCTGATAATGCAAACCAATATCCTGTTGGACCTGGTACTGGTACTGTTCCGGCTGTACATGACACATTAGCTACTTTAAACCTACCACTATATGTTTTGCCTGATAAAGCACTTTGATCTTGGCTTACATTATAAAATTTACTTGATAGGGTCCATACGGCAGTACTCATGGTATTTCCCGTTCCATCGATTTGCGCTCCACTTACAACTGTTGCTGCATAATTTGTATATGTTAAACTTGAAAGGTCTGTTTCACTACTTATACTGTTTGTTCCTTGTGATACATGCGCATTATTTGCAAGTGTTCCTTGAATCGTAAATTCATTTGATGTTACTCCACTTGTATGTGCTGTATACTTATCACTTGAAGTCCATTCATAAATGATGTCATATGTACACACCATACTATAATCTGTATTGGCCGTGAAATTTACCGTTAGTGTCGTGGAATTATTGGCTGCTACTGTTCCATTACTGGCTTGAACCATGTTGGCTGCCGTTATATTTAGACTCATTCCACCACCTATAGTATCAAAGACCATGTTATTTCGTTCTGTTATCGTATTAGCATTTGCTACATTGGTTATATTCATATTACCTGTTGAAAAATAAGCATATGTGGCTCCGATTACTAAGGCTAATAGCGTTGTTATGGCTATGGTTATTAAAATGATATTATTCTTTTTCATACGAATACCTCTACTATAAAAAGTATACAATATATATTTCTTTTTTTAAATATAAAATCTAATTTCACTATTTATCAAAATTGGATTGCAATATTAATGTAACTCTTGGTGTAATTAATAAGATAAAATGCAATTAATCATTATAACCGCTGTAAACATCGCCTTCGGGGGTAATGGCAACACTTATCAAACCATTATCAACACAACCAACCCAGCCTCCTGCTGTAACATAGCATTGTTGACTATGATTGTTAAAATAGCACTTAACAGTGTCAGCGCCATATCCGCAATCATTGATAGTAAGATTCATTCCCTCATTAATTAATGCTTCATAAAGAGCATTCTTCGCACTTGTTTGTTGAACACTTGTAAAATAACTATTAATTGTATGTCCACTTAGCCCATATTGGGTATATGGTTGCGATAAACATACCTCATGACCATTACCATCGCTTGCACAGGCATAATACTTACTACTATCTTGACCAACGTAGACATCATGTCCTGTTGCACTTCCTGTTGTTTGTTGAACCCCTCCTACTGTTGGAAATGTATAATATGTTTCTATTGTCGATGGGTACCAATAACTTGTTGGTCCTGATGCAGTTACAGTACCAGCGGTACATGAGACATTTGCCACCTTAAACTTTCCTGCATATGTTTTTCCTGACAACGCACTTTGATCACCATCAACATTGTAAAATTTACTTGTTAGAGTCCATACCGCCGTACTCATTGTATTGCCTGTTCCATCTATTTGAGCACCTGATACAACCGTTGTACTGTTGCTTGTATATGTAAATGTTGATAAATCTTTTTCACCATTAATACTATTTGTTCCTTTACTAACATGGGCATTTGAAGCTAGTGTTCCTTGAATCGTAAATTCATTTGATGATACTCCTGTTGAATGAGCCATATATTTATCTGATGATGTCCATTCATATACAATATCATACGTACATACCATACTATATTCGGTATTAGCCGTGAAATTTACCGTTAGTGTTGTATTATTCTCCGCGGCGACATTTCCACTTAGACTCTCAGCCATATTCGCAGCTGTAATATTTAGTATCATTCCACCACCTAAGGTATCAAATACCATGTTGTTTCGTTCTGTTACCGTATTAGCATTAACAACATTTGTTATATTTAAATTACCTGTTGCAAAATATGCATATGTTGCTCCGATTACTAAGGCTAATAATATTACTATAATAATTGTTATTAAAACAGCATTATTCTTTTTCATACGAACACCTCTACTATAAAAAGTATACAATATAAATTTCTTTTTTTAAATAAAAAACCAACTATTTAATAGTGGATTTTATCTCTTCATAATAATTATCTAAAATATGAAAAATTTCTTCTTTGGATTTAGCCATACATATTTTATTTTTGATTAGTGCATTGTGAGGCATTCCTTTTAAATAATAAAGAAAATGGGTTCTTATTTCTAATACAGCCGATTTTTCACCTTTTTCTTCACAAAGATTATTAAGATGTCTTTTCATCATAGCAATCTTTTCTTCGAAGGAAACTTGTGTTGGTTCAATACCCTTTTCTAAATAATCTATGCATTCTTTAATAAGCCATGGATTACCTAAAAGGCCTCTTCCTATCATAACACCAGCACATCCGGTTTCCTCAAGCATTTTTTGGGCATCATAACAGCTAGTTACATCACCATTACCTATAACCGGAATACTAACACTTTCCACAACCTTTTTAATAAGGGACCAATCCGCATGACCAGCATAACCTTGAGAACGAGTTCTTGCATGAAGAGTTATGGCACTAGCCCCAGCCTTTTCAATAATTTTAGCTACTTCAACACAATTAATACTATTTTCATCCCAACCCGAACGAATTTTAACTGTTACTGGTATTGGTACAGCCTCAACAACGGCTTTGATAATTTCATAAATCTTTTCGGGACTTTTTAAAAGAGCACTACCTGCCTGATTTTTAATAGCTACTTTGGGAACAGGACAACCCATATTAATATCAATAATATCGGGATGCATTATTTCGTACACTCTTTTAGCAGCCTCGACAAAACTATCGATATCACTACCAAATATTTGTTGTGATATTGGTCGTTCTTTTTCATCCATTTCCAAAAGTTTAAAAGTTTTGTGATCACCAAAAACAATGGCTTTATCAGAAACCATTTCCCCTACGACTAAACCAGCCCCAAATTCTTTACAAATAATGCGAAATGATTTATTAGATATACCTGCCATGGGAGCCACAATAATGGGACTCTTAATCTCTATATTACCTATTTTAAAACTCATTAATAAACACCCCTATAAATGGTAAAAAGATGTTACTAAAAATCAATAACATCCATATTTACAATTCTTTTGTCTTCGAAAGTTATTTTAATAATATCCATGTCTTTCTCCGATTCATTATAAATGACTTTCTCATTAAACTCAACAATTAAATTATCATCTAAATTATATCCTGTATCACCGTGTCTGATTAAATAACCTAAAATAGTTCTTTTATGGGTAAAGATAGCTACTTTGTTATTTACATTTAAACCAACAATTTTACCAATTACTTTTTCAATTCTTGTGGCTACTTCTTCGAGAGATTCTCCATTAGTTAGTTTAATGTTGAAATCATGATTTTGCATAAACTTAACCATCTTAAGATTCTTATTGCCTAACTCGCCAATCTTACAATCATTTAAATTTTCATCAACCATGATATTTTTATTGACTCTTTCAGCAAGATATTTAGCAGTACCTAATGATGATGATGCTAATGAAGAATAAATAGCTGATACATCATTTAAATATTCATTAAGGGATAAAGCTTTAGCTAAATTCTCTCCTTCGATGGAAAGAGGTCTGGTTAGTTTTTTTAACTCAATATCCTTTAAATCATTGTAACTCAAGTTATTTTCATATAAATTATTACTAATTAAATATACTTCCATTTTTACTCCTTCAAATACTTAAAAGATAAAATAAAACCAATTACGGCTAAAACTAAACCAATGATTATTTGGGTTGTACTACATGCATATGAAAATAAAGAAATAATAATGTTAATCGCGGAAGCACTAACAAAACCGATAACCGCAAAATAAGTTTGTTTTTCATACTTTTCTAAGAAATAACCCATTAATCTTGAAATAGTAAATAATCCAACTAACATGCCAATACCAAATACTGCAATAATTAAAATATTAGTATTTAAATTAGTGAATTTAACAGTTTGCGATATAACAGCTAACATTGGTTCATAAAAGCCAATAATAACTAATAAAGCAGAACCACTGACACCCGGTATCATCATGGAACCTGCTGCTAAAGCTCCTGCTCCAAAGATTTTAGTTAGCCCTAAAGCGTTAGTCGTTAAAATGGCATTCCCACCATTACCTAGAAAGGAAATACCTACTAGCAAAAGAACCCCAATAACGGTCCACATAAAATTTTTTATTTGATAGTCATGATCTGTTTTCTTAAATAATTCCGGTATACCACCAATGATTAAACCTGTAAAACATAAAAGCGTTGCCACTGGATACTTTTTCAAAGTAAAATTAACTAATAAGCAACTTACTAAGGCTGAAAATACGATGCCTAATCCAACCGTTAACAGAAATTTAAAATCACTTTTAATGCTCTTTTTTAAATTATTAATATCATCAAGTAAGCGGCGATAGATTCCTAACCCAATAGCTAAATAACTAGCACTGATGGGAAAAATAATTCCTAAACCCACAATAAAACTTTTACAAAATATGACTAAATAATTATCTTTTTTCATTCTTTATGTTCTATCTCCTTTATGTCAACTCGATTAATAGAATCAAATCGTTTTGTAATCTTATCTGTCGTTGTCGTTAATTCATCAATTGAACTATTAACAGCCCGAATATTTTTGGATAATTTATCCCAACGATCTTTATACCTAGTAAATTCAATACTAAGTTTATTTAATTCATCGTGAATTATACGAGCATACCGATCTCTTTCGATATTCTTAATAATCATGGAAATAGTTGATAACGTCGAAATAAGAGTCGTTGGCCCCGTAATCCATACATTGTTATTGTAAGCATAAGCAATCAACTCGGGATGATAGGCATTAATTTCAGCAAAAATAGCCTCTGCAGGTAAAAACATAATGGCTTCATCCGAAGTAACACCAGGTACTATATACTTATCTCTAATATCATTAATATGTTTTTTGACATCATTAACAAATAACTTTTCAGCTGCTACCCTTTCCTCTTTTGATCTATTACGATCTGTCATTCTTTGATAGTTTTCTAAAGGAAATTTGCTATCAATAGAGATAATTCCCAAAGGCGCTGGAGCCTTTAATAAGGCATCAACAATATAACCATTATCAAACTTTACTTGGGTTTCATATATACCATTTGCGCTACTGCCAAAAGCGTTATTTAAGATATATTCAAGATTAACTTCACCAAAGGTACCTCTAGTTTTCTTATCAGTTAAAACACTTTGGAGAGATACAATATCTCCCGATAAATCATCAATTTTCTTTTGTGCTTCATCAATTTTTGATAGACGCTCTAAAACATTCATAAAGGTCTTATTACTTTTTTCAAAGTTTTTATCTAGTCTTTCATTAACAACATCATTAATGTATGTTAACTTCTTTTCTATACTTTGGGAAAGTTTTTCAAAATCGTTTGATAAATCTTTACTAAAGCCAAACTTAAAATCACCGATTTCTTTAGTAATATCCGTTTCAAATTTACCTAATTTTTCAATTAATTCAGTGTTATTATTCTTTTTACATAATAAAACTATAATTAGAATAATAGTAATTATAAGTAAAGTTAGAATAATATAATCTATCATTTTTTCTTCCTCCCTGATTTATGTGATTTTCCAGTTCTTTTAATTAGTTCTAATAATACTTCATCCATCTTTTCAGGACTAATATAAATACTGTAATTAATTAGTTCAATACAAAGTCTTTTTCTACTTGTAGCATAAGATAAATTACGATTCTCAGTTATATAACACTTTTTCATATTTTTTAATAGATAAGTTTTATGAAAAAAGCCAATCTTCACAACTAATTTTTCTTTATCTAAATAATATGAACGCGCATAAAAGAAATAGGCAAAAATGACGGTAAAAATTAAAAACCAAATACCACATATAACAAAATGTCTGTTGACATGTAATGCAATAATAATCAATGATAAAATAAAGCACGTAAATAAATAAAGATTAAAAACTAAATAAAAGCTATTATCAATGTAATTTTTATATTTCATATACTACCATCCTAGATAATTATACTAGAAAATGTATCTTATTAAAAGTACTTAAAATAAAAAAACAATTATAATTAAATAATTGTTTTTTTGTAATTATTTTTTATAATTCCAGATTAGTTTGTAATAATCTTTATCCATTATATACTTACTCATAGCAATTCTAGTTCTAACATCAACATTCATATCTTTAACATATTCATCATCAACTTCTTGCCCATCTCTCGCCTCAAAACTACCACGAGAAGCAAAATATTTTCCTTTGTCAGATACCCAAGAATTATCAGAGAACATCGCTAAACCCGGTTCACTAGATAAAATATCATGGCCAATAAATAATCTTGAATCATATGGTAAACCAAATAAGTTATAAACCGTTGGTATAATATCAATTTGGCTACCTACTTTATCAACTTTAACAGTTTCCATTTTACTATTCCAAATAATTAAATGGCTATGGTTAACTTCGATAACACTATCTTTTTTATAAGATGCGGCTTCGTTTACTTGTTCGATAGTTAGTTCATATGGATAATGATCGCCAACAAGAACGATTAATGTATCATCAAGTTTGCCAGCCTCTTTTAACTTATCAATTAATAACTCTAAAGCATCATCAAGTTCCATTTGGGTACCTAAATAAGCTTGAACTGGAAGTGAATAATCAAGATCTAATTCTTCGATTTCTTCTTTATGTTTTCTTGCCATAGCATTAGACCATGAATACCCAGCATGTCCAGATACTGTTGCATAAAAGACCATAAATGGCTTTTCACTATTAATAAAATCCGTATAAGTTGTTTCAATCATTTCCACATCACTTTGTGGCCATTGATGACAATTAATTAATTCCTCAAGACCATTGTAACAAGCCTTAAAATTTGTAAATCCTAGTTTTTCAAGATATACATTTCGGTCTTGAAAAGCATAAGAATTATTATGATAAGCATACGTATTATATCCAGCCTCTTGGAATAATTTAGCAATGCCCATTGGGAACGTATTACTACCACTTCGCCATTGTGATAAAGATGAGAAATTAGCATATAATCCAGATAATTCTTGGAATTCTCCACCGATAGTACTATAAATAGTCGGGGTATAGTAATTATTAAGAACAAAGCCCTCTTTACTCATCTTATATAAATTAGGCATAATGTCTTCACGAAGAGCGATTTCATTAAAACTTTCCGCCATAAAGAGAATTAAATTCTTACCTTTAAACATACCCGTATATTCATTTTGTAAAGTACCAGTTTCATTTTTAAAGTATTCAGACATTTCTTTAACCAAACTATCATTAGTATTTTCCATTAAAGCATCAAAATCTAAATCTAAGTTATTATAACCATACACTATTTCTTTGGGAGTATCAGCTTTCTTTTTCTTTGTAATATGAATTTTTTCATCAAAACCAAAGATAACCCGATGAATATCTAAAACAAAGGTATTTAATACACCTACTTTTTCAATATTCAAAGATGGATTATTTACTTCATGATATAAAATATAAGCCGAATATTCCTTATCTTTTTGAACATATAATGATCCATAATAGACACCATATAAAGCAAAGCATAGTATCAAAATAATAATACTGTTTTTAAATTTTCTTTTCTTAAAGTTAATCTTTTTATGAAGAATACCACTGATGATAACCGGTAGGAATAATAAGGCTATCCATAAGATTCTTCTTAAAACTTCAATAACAGCTTTTCCTAAGAAAGAACCAACTTGATCGGCAATTTGTAAAATAGAAAAAGATATATAAAAATCCATGAAACTTTTTACAACATATTGTGCCGAAAACCAAGTACATATGATAACTAAAAAAATATAAAAAAATACTTTATTAGCCTTGTCTTTTAATAGTTTATTAACAAAGAAAAAGACCATGGCTAAAAATAATAAGAAAGCTATCATTGTAATATTAGATGGTATAAATACTTTGTCATATAACAAAATACGGTATAAAAACTCTAGATATACAAAAGAAATAAAATATACCAAAAAAAGATTTATTTTTTTCAATTAACATCACCTATCTATATAGTATACTACATTTTTATTCATTTGGTTTTAATAATGATAAAGAAACTTTTTCTTTGACAGTATCAATATCAATAACATAAACATCGATTATATCGCCGACACTTAGTACTTCGCTTGGATGTTTGATATATCTATCGGTCATTTTCGAAATATGAATTAATCCATCATTATGAAGACCAATATCTACGAAGGCACCAAAATCAACAACATTACGAACCGTTCCTTGTAACTTCATACCTATTTTCAAGTCTTTAATTTCTAGAATATCGCTTTTTAATAAAGGCTTTGGCATTTCATCTCTTGGATCACGATTAGGTTTCATCAAGGAAGTCATAATATCGCCAATGGTATATTCATCACTACTTAGTTTTTCCGCTAATACTTTAGCGTCTTCTTGGGAAATAGCCTTAATCAATTTTTCAGTACCTAAATCATCAACAGTTAGATTAAGCATTTGCAATAGTTTTAAAGTTACATCATAACTTTCAGGGTGAATATCTGTTTTATCAAGCGGATTAGTTCCGTCCAAAACCCGCATAAAACCTATTGCTTGTTCATATGTTTTATCTGTTAACACTTTTGATTTTTTTAATTGTTCCCTTGAAGAAAATTTACCATGTTCTTCCCGAAAATCAATAATTTTATCAATATTCTTTTTATTAATACCCGAAACATATTTTAATAATGATGGCGAAGCCGTATTAACATCAACACCAACACTGTTTACTGCTTTACTAACTACAAAGTCTAGAGAATCAGCAAGTTTTTTATCCGTAACATCATGTTGATATAAACCAACCCCAATGCTTTCCGGATCAATTTTAACTAATTCCGCAAGGGGGTCTTGTAAACGACGACCAATACTGACTGCACTACGTTCTTCGACATGTAAGTCCGGGAACTCTTCGATAGCCATTTTTGAGGCACTATATACACTAGCACCGGCTTCACTAACAATAATGTACTCTACTTTGTGGTCTAATGACTTTAAAACATCAATAATAAACTTTTCACTTTCTCTTGAGGCTGTTCCATTACCAATAGCTACGATTTCAATCTTGTATTTATTAATAATATCAATGGTTTTCTTCTTGGCTTCCTCATACTTATTTACGGGTTCATGAGGATATATTTTATCAATATAAATCATTTTACCTACTTCATTTAAAACCGCTAGTTTACAGCCCGTACGAAAAGCAGGGTCAAAACCTAAAACCATCTTCCCTTTCATCGGTGGCGTTAATAATAAATTTTCAAGATTTTTACTAAAATTATCAATGGCTACATCTTCAGCTTTTTCCGAAAATTCTGCCCTAACCTCTCTTTCAACACTTGGGAAGATTAATCTTTTAAAAGCATCTTTGATGGCATCCTTAACAATATCGCAAACAAAACTTTCAGGATTCTTAATTACTTTTTCATTTAGAAAATTAATTATTTCATCGTTGTTTGCTTCAATATCAACACTTAATACCTTTTCTTTTTCAGCCCGATTAATGGCTAAAATACGATGAGGTTTGATTTCTTTTAAAGCTTCATGAAAATCATAATACATTTCGTAAACCTTTTTCTCATCTTCAGCATCTTTTTTCTTTTTACATACGATTTGACCATTTTTATATAGATAACTTCTAATCCATTTTCGATAATAAGCATTATCACTAATATACTCGGCAATAATATAAGAAGCTCCTTGGACTGCATCGGCTACGGTTGGAACTTTGTCAGTAATAAACTTTTGCGCCAATTTTTCAATACTACCATTAACCGGAAAAGACATAATCATTTTGGCAAGGGGTTCAAGTCCGTTATTTATAGCATCCGTCGCCTTAGTCTTTTTCTTTTCTTTATATGGACGATATAAATCTTCAACTTCGACTAGTTTTGTACAAGCCATGATTTTTTCTTTAAGTTCATCCGTCATTAAACCTTTTTCATCGATTAAACGGATTACGTCTTCTTTACGATTCAATAAATTAACCTCATATTCATATACTTCACTTATTTTTCGAATTTGAACTTCATCTAAAGCCCCAGTAGCCTCTTTACGATACCGAGCTATAAAAGGAATGGTATTACCCTCTGCTAAAAGATTAAGGGTCGCAATAACACCCTTTTTATCAACATTTAATTCATTACTTATTTCATTAATAATTTGTTCATTCATTTTAAATTACTCCTAACTGCAATAAATAATATACCACGCAAATAAAAAAAACGTAATTCATTATAATGAATTTGACGTTTTTTATTTATTCTTTTTCTTTAACATCTTTTATTTCAATGATTTGTTTTTTATTACTCATTTTACTACTTTCTTTATCATCCTTTTCAGATACGACTAGTAATGTGCTAATGATACTCATAACTCCATATACAGTCATTAAGATACCAATAAATTGGAGAATAAGATCCGGTAAAATAAACTTACCTAAAATACATAAAATACCAATTACTAAACATAGTCCATACATAATCATTGGTTTATTCATTTTATGACCGGAACTATTATAGATAGAAAGAGCATTTATAAAACCATTGATACTAGCAAGAACAATATAAATACCGACAATAAAAGATATCATTTCTTTAAGAAAATTTGCTCTAAAAATAAGAACACCACCGATAACAAGTAAAATAATAGCAAATATTAAATCAAAGGTATTACATATCTCTCGATTCTTATAATAATTAATAATTCTAATAATACCAAAAAAAGCAAAAGCAAGGCCAATCACAATGGATAAAATATTGGTTACACTATCAGCCCATGCTACTAAACAAACACCGAAAATGGTTAAAAAAACAGATCCTAATATATCACTCATTTTTTCTTTCATAACTACTCTCCTTACTATATTGAAAACTCTAGTTTAACATTTCCTGATCCTAAAATATTTTTTAAATAAGATGAATTTGTATCTTGAATGCGACCTATCTTAGTCACCTCAGAAGTATTCTTTCCATAATAGACTACTAACTTATTATCTTGATAGACGATATCGCCTAGTTGAATAGTAACACTTTCATCGTTCTTAGATAGATTAAATCCTAGCTCTCCCGCTTTACCATCATTCCCATTATCACTTGTTTCGATAATAATATGACCCGATTTTAATTGATTATAGAACGCTTCGGCTGTTTCATTATCATATAATCTTACTTCCATCGTTGCCGCACCAACTATTAACTTAATTCTTTTATCTGAATAACTTTCACTAGTTTTATTAGTAAAAAAGAAAAACAGTACGCCACACACAATCAATAAAATAATCACAACTGGAGCCATCAATTTTTTGTTCATTATTTTCAACACCTTCTTCATATCAAGTATAGTATATTTATCACTTTTTTACAAACAAAAAAAGAACTAATCTTAGTTCTCAATTATTCATTAACGATGATAATTCGTTAATTTCATCATTTCATCTAATTGTTCTTTATTATAAACCCCTATTAAAGGTCTCTTCTTTTCAAAAGAAACACTGGTTGCATGAACTAATTGTTTATTTTGAAAAATAAAGGCATTGGCAATACGATCAGTCATACCAATGACACCATCTTCGGTTACTGAATGCAATTTTTCATTAAATGTGGAAATAGCCATGTTATACGCAATTCTTTGAATATCAGCCATAGTAACATCACCTGTAATATTAATAATCTTATCTTCCAATTCACCATGCATTAAACGATTTAATGTTGGTTTAAGGTAAGCACCACATGAAATAACAATATCATATTTATCTTCCATATTAAACCTCCTGGACAAGGTATTATATTATGGAATGAATAGAAATGCAATAAATAATAATTCTTTATCATAATTATAAAAAGACCACTATAGAATATATAGTAGTCTTAAAAAAGTATTTTTATGTTCCTAAAGAAGTACCAGTAAATACATTTGAACCTAAAGTTCCACCATAGGCTGATGTAAACCCTGACTGTGTTGTATATGTATTACCATTATATATAATAGATGATAAAGAAGTACAATCTCTAAATGCATAAGTGCCAATATTTGTTATACTACTTGGAATGGTTACCGAAGTTAAGCCTGTACTTTGAAAAGCAGAATTGCCAATCCTTGTTACACTACTTGGAATAGTATAGTTTGTTAAACTACTACAACCATTAAATGTGTCACCAGGAATTGCTGTTATATTACTTGGTAACGTTGCAGAAGTTAAATTTGTGCAACCATATAAAACACCGGTTCCAAGTGAAGTTACTGTATCTGGAATGGTTATCGATGTTAGGCCTGTATCTCGAAAAGCAGAAGTGCCAATCCTTGTTACACTACTTGGAATAGTTATTGACGTTAAACTACTACAACTAGCAAATGTGCTATCAGGTATTGTTGTTATATTACTTGGTAATGTTGCGGAAGTTAAATTTATGCAACTAAATAAAACACCGTTTCCTAGGGAAGTTACGGTATCTGGAATGGTTATCGATGTTAGGCCCGTATCTCGAAAA
>JAEEGL014403126.1_pt1 | contig 111951 bp, 89 predicted proteins | sample 9134231 | NCBI WGS metagenome assembly JAEEGL01 (sample SAMN16246548, study PRJNA631951) | gut metagenome | biome: gut microbiome; feature: rumen; material: fiber-attached | host: Bos | place: Iran: Karaj | collected 2018-10
AGCTCTCTCTGCTCTCGGCTTATGAAAACGTTCTGTTCGGCGCTCTCGCTGTGCCTCACTTTCGAAATGTCCGGACATTTCTTCATCCTTGTTTTGATGGGATATGGTATCTGAGTGCGGAAATTATCGGATAATCTTTTCATTTTCTTGTGTCTTAATCCTTATTTTAATGGGATGTGACAATTGGAAAAAGAAGGAAAATGAAGTTCTACCTGGTGTCTTAATCCTTATTTTAATGGGATGTGACAATAGACCTTATGATGGTAATAATGGTATTAATGGTGTCTTAATCCTTATTTTAATGGGATGTGACAATAGTGCCTCCTCCGTCATCGACAAACTCATCGGTGTCTTAATCCTTATTTTAATGGGATGTGACAATTGCATCTTGTATGGATGGTCACTCTTTGGTGGTGTCTTAATCCTTATTTTAATGGGATGTGACAATAAGAAAGGACAACTATGAATAATTATGGTAGGTGTCTTAATCCTTATTTTAATGGGATGTGACAATAGTTCCTGTTGGTGCCACACACAATGGTGGGGTGTCTTAATCCTTATTTTAATGGGATGTGACAATTCTTCTCCATATGGAGGGAGGACTGATTAAGGTGTCTTAATCCTTGTTTTAATGGGATGTGACAATATTGGCAGTACTACACGCCTGAGAGCGTCTAGGTGTCTTAATCCTTATTTTAATGGGATGTGACAATAGTGTTCTGGCATGATAACGATTGTGCTGAGGTGTCTTAATCCTTCTTTTAATGGGATGTGACAATCAATAGAACAATTGAGTTTGATCAAAAACCGGTGTCTTAATCCTTATTTTAATGGGATGTGACAATCAGCTAAGGACAAAGTATTCAATGAAACAGGGTGTCTTAATCCTTATTTTAATGGGATGTGACAATTAGACGTACCCTGCAATGTCCACTTTGAGGGGTGTCTTAATCCTTATTTTAATGGGATGTGACAATATGAAGAAACTTTTTAAAATTTAAACCGCAGGTGTCTTAATCCTTATTTTAATGGGATGTGACAATTCAGAAGTGCAATGTTCCCTGTCTTATTATGGTGTCTTAATCCTTATTTTAATGGGATGTGACAATTACTGAAGAATTATTAGAAAATATGGATAGGTGTCTTAATCCTTCTTTTAATGGGATGTGACAATAAAGGTATTGAACATGATATTTATATCAGTGGTGTCTTAATCCTTATTTTAATGGGATGTGACAATCGTATGGCCGTCACCACTAAGGCCGCTCAAGGTGTCTTAATCCTTATTTTAATGGGATGTGACAATAACGGTACTCAAAAGTAATACGTCAGCGGTGGTGTCTTAATCCTTATTTTAATGGGATGTGACAATTGACAATCGTGAAGCTGCAATTAACGAGATGGTGTCTTAATCCTTATTTTAATGGGATGTGACAATTAATAAAATGTAAGTTGGTGTCCACTTATAGGTGTCTTAATCCTTATTTTAATGGGATGTGACAATATAGAACTCCGCAACCTGCAAATAACAAGGGTGTCTTAATCCTTATTTTAATGGGATGTGACAATTTCAAATGGGCAGAAAATATAAGGAGGACGGTGTCTTAATCCTTATTTTAATGGGATGTGACAATCAATGCTGAAAAATACTGTATGGGTATTAGGGTGTCTTAATCCTTATTTTAATGGGATGTGACAATATATTCCAAGGTATGTTAAATAATCTGTTCGGTGTCTTAATCCTTATTTTAATGGGATGTGACAATTGCACCCCGTCAATCGTGTAGCGTATCGGCGGTGTCTTAATCCTTATTTTAATGGGATGTGACAATTTAACATTAAAAACTTTGTCAGAATGGAAAGGTGTCTTAATCCTTATTTTAATGGGATGTGACAATCTATGACTTTTCAACAACAATCCCCTTATGGGTGTCTTAATCCTTATTTTAATGGGATGTGACAATTTCCGGATTAAAAACAAATTCATAGCGTGGGGTGTCTTAATCCTTATTTTAATGGGATGTGACAATCATTGTAGACAGGTAGTTGTTTAGGATGGAAGGTGTCTTAATCCTTATTTTAATGGGATGTGACAATCACGATTTTCATATTCAAAATAATATCAGTTTGTTACGCTAAGTTTTAAAGATATTATTTTGGCTTGGGTAGGTATCATAAGGACCCTTTCGTGGCATTTTTCTTATCGTAATGGTGCGGCGATGATGTCCGATAAAGTGTTTCTTTGTTTGTTGATGATAGCCTTTACGATGTCCAAAATGTCAAAGAACGCTTACAATAGCCATAGGGATACAACCTTATGGTGTTTGTTTTGCAAAAATACACTTTTTTTTTGACTTGTTTTTCTTTTTCTAAAAAAATCAAGAGGTTTGACTATCTACCCTCCCTCCTCCCCTAGGTAAAAAGGGGTTGATGACTACTATCTGATGATGGTAATTCATTTTTTTACCTACTTCAAGGTCCTGTTACTTTTTTCTTTTTGGGATAATATCAATCTAATTAACAGCATATTACCAACTAAATAAACGTGATTATAATACCTTGTGCAAATTGATTGCATGAGGTTGTGTTACTTTTGTGGCGAAAAATAATGAAAAAAGGAGAAACAAAAAGTAAAAATAATGAAATCAAAAACTACCAAATACATCGTTAAGATTGCCATCGCAGTTCTTCCCATTGTGTTGGATTTGGTGAATCAGGAGGATGGAGAAGAAAAAAAAGATGTTAGGGATTTCTATTTATCAAGAATTTGAGAATTGGAGAAATTGGAAATCGCATTTTTTGAATTTGATAAGGATTAGAGACTTTAATTGCAAGCAATAAAGAGAATTTGAATATATGCAAATAGACTGCACGAGAAGGTTGTTTCTTTGCACCATCAAACAAAAACGATTATTAACCTTTAAAATATTTTTACTATGAACCCTATAGTTGTAAAGACCCTAGTTAAGATCGTCATCGCAGTTCTTCCCATTGTGTTGGATTTGGTGAATCAGGAGAATGGAGAAGAAAAACAAACGCCATGCAAATAGACTGCACGAGCAGGTTGTATCTTTGCACCATCAAACAAAAACGATTATTAACCTTTAAAATATTTTTACTATGAACCCTACAGTTGTAAAGACCCTAGTTAAGATTGCCATCGCAGTTCTTCCCATTGTGTTGGATTTGGTGAATCAGGAGAATGGAGAAGAAAAACAAACGCCATGCAAATAGACTGCACAAGCAGGTTGTATCTTTGCACCATCAAACAAAAACGATTATTAACCTTTAAAATATTTTTACTATGAACCCTACAGTTGTAAAGACCCTAGTTAAGATTGTCATCGCAGTTCTTCCCATTGTGTTGGATTTGGTGAATCAGGAGAATGGAGAAGAAAAACAAACGCCATGCAAATAGACTGCACAAGGAGGTTGTACTTTTGCACCATCAAACAAGAAATGAATGATTACTTTTAAAACTGATAAGATATGAACAAAAAAGATTTATTGTAGTCGACGTAATAAGAATTGTGTTGAATCAATTGTCTGGTGCAAATCCAGCAGAAGCCATCACACAGCCTTGAGCGACAGGGACAGGCCAGTTCCCAGCACAGGGAATCCCCATACAACAAAAATACCGGCCATCAATAAACAAACCAAAAAAAAGAAAATATGAAAACCAGTACCCTTACACACACCCAGAGCATGGTAATGAATAGCAACCAAACCCTCAGCACCCTTATTACCAAACATCTTCCTGCCTTGTCGGGTAGCTCGTTGACCTACAATCCCGCCAAACAGGTGTTTCTGACAATGGGCTACACCAGCAGAGCTGGCAACACCTACTACAAAGCCATACGCGTGTCGGACCGACTGGCCATATACTATGATTTGGGCGAGGGCTATGCCCACACGTTCCTAAACGGCATCACGCTGTTCTGTTGGGACGGACAGGAGGCCAAAGTGATTGCCCGCAGATCGTGGGGAGGATGCAACTACAGGATATTCAACGAAGGCAATGCCAAGATGGAATGTATTGACATGCTGCGGGAGTTCCTGTCGGGGCAGCTGAAGGCCTCGGGCGAGCAGGTGGGACAGGGCCAGCTGCTGGAATACTCGCGTGAGATGGTCAACGAGACCCACCAACAGCGGCTGCTGGCCGTGTAGGGACGAGGCCGAATCATATAATTAATATCATTTCATCAACAAAAAAACAAATATACTATGGCAAATCTTACAAAAGCAATCAACAAGAATTTTTTAGACCAAGTGCTTCCCACTTTTGGCAATCCCAGAACCGCAATACCCGTTTGGGACAACGGACAGAAGATGTTTATATGTAATGAGATGGAAAGCCTCAGCGGTAACCGCTACTATATGGGGGTGCGCTTCTGTGATAGAGTTGCCATTGTGGAACATGTGGGCATCTACCACAACTGGACCTATTTGGACGGGTTGGACCTCTACGCCTTCAATGGGCAGCGAGTTGAACTGATACAGAAAAAAGAATATAACAAGATGTACCGCAAGGAGGAGACTGTGCGCCAGGAGGCTGAGCAGATGATTGTGGATTACCTGAAGGGAGTGCACAAGGCCAAGCGGGTGACCGTGGCAGCGGATGAGTTGGCTCAGCACGCCCATGAGATGGTGGAGGCCTGCTATAAGAGTTATCTGGATAGCGACTACAACACATGCCTGGTCAAGATACTGCCCGCCATAAGTCGATAAGCCTGAAGTATAACCAATAAAAAAACATATAAAATGAACGGCGTACAAATTGACACCACCAATGCACAGCAGGTTTTTGCCTACGAACTGATAGCCCACACCAACAGCAGTTTCTTCCTGACAGGGAGGGCCGGCACGGGCAAGACCACTTTTCTGCACCGTGTGCAGGAGCTGGTGGACAAACGTTTTGTGGTGCTGGCACCCACGGGTGTTGCCGCCATTCTGGCGGGAGGAGAGACCATACATAGTTTCTTCGGCCTGCCTCTGGAGGTTTGTACGCCGGCCACTTGTGGCAAACTGAACGAAAAGCGGATACTTACCATCCTGCATGCCGACACAATTATTATAGACGAGGTGTCGATGGTTCGGTGCGACATAGTGGATGCGATAGATTACACCCTGCGCCGAGTGCTGCGCAACAACATGCCCTTCGGCGGCAAACAGGTGGTGTTTGTGGGCGACATGTTCCAACTGCCCCCTGTGGTGTCCAACGGCCCTGAGAAAGAGATGCTGCGCTATCTATACCAGGCGGATGATTTCTTCTTCTACAAGGCCAACGTGATCAGACGTATGCGGTTGGTGACGATAGAATTTCAGAAGGTGTACCGCCAGGCAGACACGGCATTCCTGCACATACTGGAAGATGTGCGGCTGAACAAAATTACCCCTCACGACGTGCAACAACTGCATCGGCGCGAGTGCTTGCCGCAACCAGAGGACGGCATGGTGATTACGCTCACATCGGTGAACCGGACGGCCGACAGCCTGAACCGCCAACGTCTGGCAGAGATAGAGGCGGAAGAGAGGGTATATGAGGGCGTTGTGGAGGGTCGGTTTGACGGCAAACGCTTCCCCGTGGAGGAAAACCTGCACCTGAAGGTGGGGGCACAGGTGATGTTTACCCGCAACGACCAGATGAAGCGTTGGGTGAACGGGACGCTGGGCGTGGTGGAACGGCTGGAAGAGAATGCAGTATACGTCACCGTTGACGAAGGCGACACCTATGAGGTGCCCAAAGCATCATGGGAATCGGTAGAGTATGAGTACAACGCGACAGATAAGAAACTGAACAAGGAGGTGACAGGCACGTTTACCCAATATCCCCTGCGCTTGGCATGGGCCATCACGGTGCATAAGAGCCAGGGCATGACCTTTGACAAGATGTCGCTGAACCTGAGCAACGGTTTCTTTGCTGCCGGACAGCTGTATGTGGCGTTGAGTCGCGTGCGCACGCTGGAGGGCTTGTACCTGAAGGGTGGCATGAGGGGCCTTTGTGCAAAGACCAACAAGGAGATTGTGGCCTTTGCCAGCAACTACAACGACGAGGCGGCCATCAGCCACGAGATTGAGAGCGGCAAGGCGGTGTATGGGCTGATACAGGAGCATGACTATGATGAAGCTGCCAAACAGTATCTGCTGTTGGTACATAAGTATGCGGAGCAGGGAGACATCAAGGAGGCGATGCAACAGGCCAAGCGTTTCTTGGACACCGTGGTGTGCGATGAGGAGCTGTATGGGGTGATTGCATCGGTGCCCGTGACGCTGAGCGAGGCAAGCCATTGGTCGACACAATTTCTGGCCGCGCTGTTGAGCCTGTATGCAGGAAAGTACGAAGAGGCGTTGGCCTGTGTGGACCGTGTGCTGGCATACCACCGCTGCCAGGAGGCCCTCTATGTGAAGTCGCGCTGCTTGGAGAAGCAGGAACGCTATGAGGAGGCCGACAGGGTGAATGCCGGGATTGCCGAAACATTTGAGGTGAATGTGCCAGACGCAAAGGTGCTATATGCAATGGCCATGCTGAACGAGCTGCATATCGGCGACCCGGGGCTTGCCATCATGCAGATGCTGGTGGATGCCAAGCCCAAATATGACCGCGGGGTCGTGTCGATGAGGATGTTGATGCGCCGTCACCAGTTGACCTTACCGGCCAAACAGGATTGCGGGATGGTGGATTTGTTCAACTCAGATATGTCTGACCACGACTTTGCCGCCCGCCTGAAAGAGGGCAGGAAAAAGTCGCCTAAGGAGGTGAACTATCTGGTGGGACGTATCCGCAAGCTGAAGTTTGAGGAAGGTGAAGCGAGTGTGGTTGAGGAAGAGGAGGCGGATTAGGAGGGTTGGATGCTGTTGGCCAGGAAGAACCCAGCCCTGTCGATTAGAAGTATCTGCGGAACTGAACGAACTGGAAGGTGGAGATTTTTTGTCCTGAGCCATCCTCGACGACATCGCGCCGGGTGGTGGATGCCACACATGGGATATGATGTTCCTGGAGGAGTTGGAGCAAGGCAAAGGTGAAGTTCATCTCGCCCATCAGATGGACAGTAACGTCAAACTTTTGGCGATAGCTGAGAATCTTGTTGAGGTAGTTGTTGGCAAGTTGCGAAATGTAGTTCTCGTCCTTGGCTGGGTCGATTTGTGGGAACTCGAGGTCGACGATTTTGCCGTAAGGCTCAGCTGCCTTTCTTTGTTCATCAGACCATGTTTCTTTAGAATGATTAGATAGATTGATAAGACACCTTTGGGTAGGTTTCGGAGTGGGGTGGTTTATGTTTACCCAGATGGATTCTAATTTCTTTATAGAATCGCCAAGAGTGTTTATCAACTGTAAGGGGGTCTGCTTCAGCTTCAACTCATGGGCTATACTATTCCGTATTTCATTGACATCCTTATAAATCCTTCTCAGTTGAGGCAAGCATGTTATTTTATAGGTCTTGCTGGTATTCTTGTATATGAGTATTAATTTTGCTTCTTCTCTGGCCTCTTTGTCGTTGTAGTTGGAATCCACTATCTGGCAGATATAGGTAATCATGGCTTCCTGCAGGGCAAGATAGGACGAGGCGTAGTTCTTATGTAGGAAATGCCATTGAGCTACACGAAACTGGAAAATATAGGGCTCGGATTGATAGGGGAATTTCTTGGTGAAGTCTTGTATAATAGGAGGTATTAGCAATGATGACAAGGTATCAAATTCGGTGTTTTTCATGCTTGCCATATTACCAATTTGATTTCTGATGCCACCCAGGTGGTTGAGGTTCATTACATCGGAGAAGTTCCTTAGGCGCTGGCTGATATCTTTGCGGTTTCCCTCTTCTAATAAGTCGGCCACTTTATAGCCATTGCCGAATTCAGATAGGCTGTAGGCTCCAATAATCCAGTCGTTAATGTTCATGATTTCGTTGAGCTCTACAATAGGAGCATAATTCATCTCCCTTACAACATCAAGCATGCCATAAGTGATATGAGTTATGGAGATATTCTTGTGGCTAACATTTTTTAGATACACAAGAAGATTCATGATGTAGAGAGGTAAAGAACGAAAAGAATGAGTGATGTCAACCAGTATTTCGTCACCTCTATTGATATACTTTTCTATTCCAAGTATGATAGAGGCATTCTCCTTCAGTTCTTCCGGGGTAATACCATATTTGACTAACACAACTTTGGAATCAGGGCCAAGAGCCTTTTCCAGTATTTCTTGGGATGGTATGGTAAGGCCAGAGTTATAGTTGGAACTTTCACAATAATCACCTAACTCTATATAGTACTCCTCATTAAAAGTGGAATTAACCTTTTCCTTTTCGAAGACTTGATAGACTTCTTCCCACATGGATTTTACTGTTCCAATAAGAATGATTCGGTCCACATTATAGTACTTGGCCAAGGCATGGGCTACAAAGGTAGTAGTAATGTCGGTATTGTCGGGCAAACGATAGGTTGCTTTTCGGTAATTTCTTTCGCTACCGTTTTTGGTAGGATATCCCGTACCAAGGAAAGAGATTAAGATTTTTCCCATTGTGTTATTGTATGTTTACTTTGTTCTTTTTGTATGAATTGATTTAGGTGTGTTCTATTTATTTGTTCTCATTGTCGCGTCCCGTCGGGACGCAGTTTCCTGATGTCTGAGTATCACGGCACTGCGCCTTTGGCTTGTACCGTGTTATTAATAGTCTCACCTCTTCGAGGTGATTTATAGAAGTCCCCTTTAGTTTACTATCTTTAAACCATTATCATTTGATATCATTGAACAATTGCTGGGCTTTTTCGGACGAAGTCCACTCCGATATTTTTTTCCAGATAGGGGAATCGAGAGTTGCCCATCCTTTGTCGGGTTTAGGCATATTGGCCAGTCGGGTGAGTGTTGCCTTGAAGGCCTCTATTTGGTCGTCGGGGATAGCACTATTGCCAGAGTCTTTGAGCCATTTATCGACTTTCTTGGCACAAACCTTGAAATCTTTCACAGCATAGTCGCCATTGGCAAGTTTTTTCTCCAACTCGGCAGCGATGCCACTTTGGGAAGAGGAGGCTTGCTTGGCCTGGCGGATGCGTTGCTCGACTTCGGCAAAACGGCTGTCGTTGGGGAGTAACGATTTGGCTTGGATGACTCTTGCAAGTGCTTGCTCAAACTGGGCTTCTTGGGAGAGACTATCAGCTTCCTGTAGCAGTTGGACGAAACGATTCTCGAGATCGGCGGCTTGCTGCGCCTCTTCAGCCGCTTTCAGACCAGTAGTGTACTGCTGGATAAGATTTTCGATTTCATCCATTTGGGTAGCATCTGCCAACCCTGCCAAATCAATCTTCAGTTGTCGCAATAGGTCAATGGCTTGTTCCCATTTACCCTCCTCGGCAAAAGTCTTTGCCCCAGAAAGTACTGAGGTGCTCTTCTCATTAACAAATTGCATCCTATGGAACTCTTTGACCTCGTCTTCGTTGACCAAGATATTGATGTTCCGTTCGTTTTCAACAAGACTGGATTTGTTGTTATTGTTTTTATAGAGTTCACACGTATCGAAATCCATTTCAAGCATCTCTTCGGGTGTATGAGTGGCAGAGGCGATACTGACTAACTGTTTTAGGCAGGCTTCGGAGGAGAGAGAGCTTCCGTTGGATTGGAGGAAATAGGAAATCTCGCTGTTGAATTCTTTGAGATAATCGTCCATGCTGAATTGAAACCCCTCCATGTTCACAACCTGACAAGTGATGATGCCGTAGCCAAAAGACTTGGCCATGCCAATATTATGGTAGGTTCCTTCTGTTTGGTTGAACGTGATGGCAGCGAGCAAGGCTCCTATCTCAAGTTTGCGCAGGTTGTGAACGCGAATCTTGCAGGTGAAGGTGTTATTGGAAGGTAGGGGCGTGAATTTCGACATGATGTTTTCGTTGCCATTGCCTTGTTGTAGTGGAATGGTCGTAAGTCCTCTTGTGATGCGGTATCGCTTGCGGCCGGCTATGGTGGCGAACTCTGAGGAATAGCGTTGCAGCTCATTTTGGTTTTGCTGCAGGTAGAGAGGATAATAGGAGGCACGGGGCTGTCCCAAGACACCGCTGACGGTTTGCATGGGCTGAATGTTGGTGTTGTCGGCAAAGGCATTGCCAAAGAGAACACGTCCACGCAAGGAATTGCCATCGCCGATGTGGCCGAAGATGGCATGTGGAAGGTCGATGTAGCCTTCGGCCAACTTGGCTTGGGCATGCTCAACCATGTCTTTGACGGAGAATTGATAAGGATAGCGATACTTGGCTGTAATGCCCATGGTGAGAACTTGGTGGGTACGTTCGTCCTCTTCGAAGAAAACGGGGATAGGGTCACCTGCATCAAGCCGATTCTTTAAAAAGCCACCCTTACCATTCTTTCCACCATAATATGGGGTGTTCTTGTGGACGGTATCAAATTTCTTGAACACTTCGGGAGAAACCTCAATGGGTTTTTCCTGGTTCTCGGAGAAAAGGTATTCTACTCCTTTGCCTTCCATGTAGCCTGTGCACACCACACGGTAATTGCCTCTTGGAACGGTCTTTACTTGACCGGCCATTTTGTAATGAAGCGTATCGCTTTCAACGGTTATGATGGGATAGAGTTCTCCACCTTCATTGAAAGCAAGGCTTTTTTGTTTTTTCTCGGCGCTATCAGGGCTTTCTTCGTTGAGGAAATTGGGGAAGTGTTCATTAAAGAATACATTACCTCTACCATTGACCTTGATTGGTTGTATATTGGAAATGCAAGGTCTGATGAAATAGGATGTTTTATTGCTGTCTTCCTTCTTAAAGAGCCATCCACAACGCTTCGCATTCTTTATCTTGTTGGGATATTCTTTGCTTACCTTTGTATTGAAATCTCTAAATCCAAAGTAGTCGTCATTATATTGCTCCAATTGTGCAAACGAGAGGATTTCCATGACGCTGCGGAAACACCCCTTGAGGGTGGTGCCGGGGATGTAGTAACGTTTGCTCCCATCGGGCATATCGATGTGGCGTGACAGCGGGATTTCGCTGTCGTCTCCCTCTTTCTTGTTGCCGATGAATAAGGGTGAATGATTGGTAATCTTGAGCGTAATGGTACCATCCTCACCATCGGCAAAGGGTATGTCCATGGAAATCTGGTCGCCCCAATCGACGGTGTAGGCCTTTTTGTATAAAGGAACGAAATTATATGGTGCAGTAATAGGCATATTTAGTCCTCCTTATCGTTAATAAATCCAACAAAAACCAGTTTCTCAGGCACAAGGGTTTCCATCTCTTCGCAAAAGCAATCGGGCTCAGGCTTCCAATACTGAAGGAACTGGAGGTAATAGGGCATCTGGTTGCCGCGGTAGTTGACGATGCGGACGTTCTCGCGGTTGTAGTCGAGCGAATCGACCTTGGTGTCGGTGACGATATAGTTGCCATCGACAAATTTGATGCTGTAGGACATGAGGTTGTCTGAGTCGTAGAGGAGCCCTTCGGCAATAAACTGCCCGGGCTGGAGTGAGAAACCTTCATACTGGACGGTGGCAACTCCGTCGGAAAACTTGATTTCTATTTGCTTGTCATTATGTATAATCGAAGGCTTCTTCTGGTCGCTGAGCCAGAGATAGCCTTGGCATTTGCATTTATCAATCTTCTTATTCATAGATTACCTCCTTGTTTTTTGTCAATTTACCAGAGAAGACCCCATTGCCCCGATTGACACCACCACCAAGGGGCAGCAGGCCCCGGCAGATGTCTTTGAGGGTTTCTTCTAAGGCTTTTTGTATAATAGCACTTTTGCTATCAGTATTATTGAATACTTTCTTGTCGACAAGAATGGTGAGCTGGATGGGGTAGTCGTGGGCATAGACATTCTTTTCGAAAAAGAGGGCACCCTCGAGGGCACCACCGGTGAAACGGTCGACAGCAAGGTGGCTGTTGACGTAGGAATTAAGAGCGGTTTTCTCAATAAAGACATCGGACAAGATGACGTGGCCGCGTTCTTGTTTTTCTTGAGATTTTCCAATAAAGCCAAAAAGGGTTGACACGGCAGGGTTATCCTCGCCAGTTGTGGCATAAGGATGCCCCACGGTGTAGCCTTTTTGTTTGTTCCAATGATAGCAGACACGATGAGAGATGGCACCCTTGATGGATGAAGCGGGAAGCAGGTAGCACTCTTTCCAGTCGGCTTTATTGCCATCCCAAACTACGATATACTCGGTGACAGGAGCCATGTCGACCTCGTCGTCACCCAATCCGCTACCAAAAAAGAAGAAGTCGTCTGCCTTTAACTCTAAGAGATACTCATCCCAGCTGTTGGAGGAATTTGGGGTAGCAGGATGATACTCCTTTGACCAAAAATCGCTACCGAGCATGGCACTCTTGTTGAGGTATTTATTGCGTTCGGTTGGATTGTCTATGTCAATCACTCGCTGCTGGAGGTCAACAACTTTGACATTGCCGAACCCATTGCGTGTGCCACCTCCCAGACGGAACTCGCCATGACAGATGGTGTCAAGGACCTGCTGGAAACGATGGTCGTCGCGGGTGTTGCTAATCATTTCCAATTCAAAGCAGAAACGAGTGCCGGCATAAACTATTTGCTCGTCGAATTTACCATAGTTGTCCTCATCGGAAACGCCACGATGGTTGATGCGGACATGCTGGCGGATGGGAAGGTCGCTGTAGAATTGCAAAATGGGGTCGTTGGCTATGTCTGAGTAAGGCACGATGCCGTCCATGACACGACCTTGTGAATTGATGATTTTGGCCTCGGTAAAGAGGATAGAGGAGCCTATGGGATTATCACCTGCTTGACCAAAGAACACGTCCTTTTGTGTGGGATCCATCAAGCTGCGAACCACACCTGCAATGGCTGTGCCTGGAATGTAAGGCAAATAGTTGGAATCGACAGCCACGGCGGCATCGGTCTCGAAAAGTTTTTCGCCGGAACCGATGGCGAGAGGCGAGGTCAGCTCGATGACGACTTGGGCTAAATATCTGAATTGGTTGAGTGTACTCATGATTGTTTCTCCTTTCTGCAAATTTTGGCCATTTCGGAAGAAAGATTGATAAGTGCACGACGTGCAAAAATATCGCCTTTGGGGCCAAGATCAACAATGAATTTCTCAAGATCATCACGGCGTTTGCGCTTAGACCACTTATCTTTGGCGACACCATGGTTGAGGTAGGAATCATTATTATTGACTATCTTGTCCATCATTTCTTGGTGTGTATAACAATCCATGGCTTTTGACCTAATGGTACTCCATTGAGAAGAAAATGATTCGGTGCTGATGAACTGGTTTCTGTGCTGTTCAATCCAGTCGTTGACCATGCTGTAGATTTCTTGAGAATCGTTTTCTTCTTGAATACGGTCTTGGACGTATTGCAACAACTCGGAGGACTTGAGCTGGGGATTGTCGGAAAGGTAATCGTGGAGTGTTGCCTTATGCTCTCCATCAGGGGAAGACGATTGTAGCAGGTATTGGGCAACGCCATTATCGTCGGCATGGAGGAAGTCGGGGTTGTAGATGACTCGACCAAACCCCTCATTGTTGTAGTTGCCGATATACTGTGAATCGTGGGTCCAATTCGCTTTGGCTTCTATTACAAAGACGCTGCCACTTTCGATGCCGGTGCGTTCGGTGTCGAAGCACCCCCGGGCGTAGTTCCATGGGGAGTAGCGGAAGGTGCGTATTTGCGAGAGATCCCAACGTATTTTCCCATCGACGTTGGGGTCTTTTAGCAGTTGGGTGACGGTAGGACGGTAGGTGGCTTCTCCTGTTGAATCGTCAAGGAAGATAAGCCGACTGTCGGCATATACTGAAATAAGATTATCCTTAGAAGGGCCACTTGTGACTTCGTCAAATTCATAGGGCTGGATGTCCACCAATCCGTATTGAGCCGAGCGAGAACGCCCAATGCGGTGGATGCCCGTGAGATAATTTTGGATGATGCTGGATAACCTTTCGCAGTTGACATCGACTTCGACGGTAAAGTAAAGAGTAAGGCCTTTCTGGAGAGATTGATAGCCAAAGAGTTGACTGTTAGCAGAGGATTGTGTCTCGTAGTCGCGGGCAGATTTGATGGCAAAATTGACATTTGTATCAATCTTTTTTGCTACAGATTGATTGAAGCTGTAGTAGCCTGAGCGGCATTGTTTTAATTGAGTGTCGCGGAGGCGTTGCTTCTCGACAGGACTAATCCAATGGTGGATGTAGCATTTGTCGGCAGGGGTCTCCAATTTGGGGTAGAACATGGATGCCGGCACTTTGAGGCCACGGAATTGACCGGAGGAAGGGTGGGCATCGCCGAAACGCACATGTCCACTATGGAAGAGGAGCAAGGAATCAGCTTTTAATTCCTGGTAATGCTGTGCAACGATTCCCAAGAAGTTGCTGCCAGGGATGAAGTCAAGCGTTTGATTAGGTCCCTCAGAGGCTGCTTTTTGGTTGAGAATGACATCGGTTAGCAGCTGACATCTCATTTTAAGCGCTTTCATTCGTCACCCCCTTTCTGTATGTCGATAAACTGGCAACGGCCAAGTCCACGGCTGCGGCCTGTTCCGAGTCTTTTGATATATTTCATAGCATCAATTACATTGTTCGCAGCCTCATCGGGCACATGATAGATACAGCCTTGCAACGTACATGGGATGGCAACCTCGATTTTGCGAAGGCTTTGATGTTTGGCTACACCTTTTTCATCAATAGCTGTACTGGATATTTTGCGGTAAAGGTATTGCTGAGAGCGAGTGGCAACGAGAGCGTTCTGCTCTTCTTGGGGTAGTTCGGCATCGGTGAAGAAAGCTTCAGCAGGGGCTTTGTCGGTTGCGGGGGTGTCGGGGCCAAACAATCGGAGGGTGACATCCTCAGCGGAGGAGGCAACCCAGGTGTAGGCCTCACGAATCAAGCCTTTGACGGTTTTGCCAGGAAGGAAGGGCAACTTATCAGGGGTTTTGATTACCAACATGTCGACATCGGCTCCAGCCGCAAGGCCAGAACCACAATGCCAGTCGGAATAGAACTTTATTTTATAACTAATTTTCATTTTTATCTGTGTTTCTGGTAATTTGACTATTGATAGTATGGAGAGCCAACATATCATAGGTGGGATAGGCTATGACATCTTTTTCGAGCTGGCGACCTTGGGTCATGCTTTTGATAATGCTGCTTCGGCTCTTTTCTAAGTTGATGATGCGGCTGAGCATTTGTTTGGCCTTTCCGCTGTCCTCGAATAGCGTTGACATCCAACGACGTAGCGAAGATTTGATGCGATTGCCCTCATCAGCATTTAGCATGTCCACTTTTAGGAGAAGGTTGTCGATGGTCCAGTTGTTGCCGTGTTCTTCAAGATAGTAGGGACCATATTTAAAAGAAGTGTGGGAGTCGGGCATCAACTCGCGTTTGACAACATCGGTATAATTCTCATTGAAAGAATCCTGTACTTTGTGGAACATCATACAGGAGTCGGCCAGCTGCTCTCCGGCTTTGATTGCGGGGCTGTTTTTGGCATCTTTCTTGGCGGCTTCACAAAGTTGTTCGGCAAGGTCATAGGCATAATAGAAAGGGTAGGCGGACTTGACGAATGCAATGCCAGCACATGCGGTTAGGCAATCGGTCTTATTACCTTTGGTGAAAACCTTGTAATCTTTATTATTTAGGATATTGGCAAGGTACTTACGTGTTTGCTGCTCAAATGCCTGCATGAAATTTTTCACATAATCGATGGCAAGGTCGCCACGGCAGATGAGGGTGTGGTCGTCGCCACCCAGCACGACAGGACGGATGGGGATGGCCTTGGAATCGCCAAATTGACCACGGACAGCATTAAACGCCATGTTGGCAGATTGGACAGTTGCCTTATTTAGATTTTCAGAGAAAAGCTTAAATTGTTCAGGGTTTGTGCCCACTTTACGAACAACCTGTCCCATGCCATTACCATCGATATGAATGACGGCTATCCATTTGTTTTTGTCGATCATGTTTTCGATGTTGTAGGCTACTTCCTTGTTTTTAATAGGAATGTTGCCGAAGGCCTTTTGACACAACCTGTAGGTGGTTTGGCGCGGAATATAGGTTATCTTGCGGCCACTCCGCTCGACCAGATAGTTGAGTTTGGCCACGGTGGCCTCGTCCAGATAATCTTCTCCTTCTTTATGCACAACAGGCATATTGGTGCGACGACTGCGTTGGAGACCGATAAGACCATGGCTCAGACTAACCATGGGTTTGTTGCGCTGAGACAAGAGAAGTTCAGCTAACGTTTCAGACGCATCGCTCAAGGGTTTGTTTTCGTCTAATAATAAGACAGCCTGGCTGATGGTGATGCCTGGGGCAAACTCGGAGATGCGCTTGGGAAAGTAGCGGACGACCTTACGACAGGCCTCTTCGTCGTTGAAAATGTAATTAACGGTTCCGGCAGCATGACGGATTGCACAGGGGTCGTTGCATAAGAGATTGTCTGCATCTTCGAAGCTAAGTTTGTTATCCCCAGTTAGCATCTTGGCAAACTCCAGCGTGCATATTTCTTCTACCAACTCGCTGGCCCCTACAATCTCACGCAGTTTGTTGGTTTGGAAAATGAAGCTCTGGATGCCTTGGACAGCTGCTCCATATAAGTATTTTTTACCTTCCATATATTGGGTGTTTATTGATATAATTAGATTTTAATCTTTTTTATTTAAGGATTTGACAGAATTCTCAATGAGGGTACCTTTTGTTGGTGGTTATTGTTGTTGAGTTATCCTCTGGTAAATGTCGCAAATGGATTGAGCTCGGTTGATTATCATTTCTTGTATATCCTTGGGCTCGAGCACTACAAGGTCGTTGCCGAAGGATGAGAGTTCGCGGATGAGCTCGTAGTTTACTTTGCAATCAATCGTGCAAAAGATTCCACCCTCCAGTTGGGGGTATTTCTCACGGTATTGTTCATCGGATTTGATGAGCTTGAAGGAAGAGTGTATGGACTTGGTGGTAACATAGCCCTTGGAGTTATCGCTGACCCAGAATAGTATTGTTTGGCATGGCTTATCTTGATAATTGGTGACTCCTATTATTTCTTCGAAAAATTCAAAAAGTAACCCCGAATATTTTCGGTAGGGATGTTGTGTAAGAATGATAACTTGGTCGATAGAGTCAAGCCGGAAAGGCCATGGGACTTGGGCGACTTTTCCATTTTCTTCAACACATCCCATTAAGAACCATCGATTGTTGTATTCGCGCAACTGGTAAGGGTGGACAATACTGATGATGGGTACATCGGGTTCTTGGAACGTGTGGTGATGTAATTCAATGGGGCGTTGTTTGGTAATGGCTGAAAACAATTCGCCAAAGTATTGGGTGTTCTCTATGCAGCTGCTCTCCATAACGACAATAGGGTTCTCGTCTTGGGGTAACTCCTTTATCTGACTGCGAAGACGCTCAAGGCCTTTGAGATTGGGAATGCCTTCAAAATGGCCCAACAAGGAGAGCGATTGAGTTAAGATGTATTTCTCGTCTTCGGTCATGGGAACGGTGAAAATGGAAGAATGGGGGTCTTCGTAGTGAATCCATTTCATCGTGTATTTGTCAGAGTCGGATTTGCTACTATGGGCCGCGATGGGGGTGCGGAGGAGTGTGACGCTATTGCAAAATTCGGTTTCGATGAAGTCGAGGTCGTACTTGAGCGTACGTGACGAGATACCTAAAGAGCCTTCTTCTTCAAGACGTTGATTTAAACCATTAAGTAAAGTATCGTACGTATATTGGACGCTCTTATCGGAAAGCATCTGGTCGAGTATCTTGTATCGTTTTAAGGCATCTTTTGTGGCTGGCATGGTGATGATTGTTTCTGTCGTTGTTTCGTAATAATGTTCATGAGGGCTTTATGGCATGTTACTTTTCACCTGTATTACCTTGAGTCCTTTGGATGATGATTCCATGTGCCATGCTGGCACCTTTGCCTAAGCCGATGTAGTTGGGGAGGGTGATGTTGCTTTTGAACTCACCGTCGAGAGTCATGTAGGGGATGCCCTTGAATCGGGTGACTCGGGGTTCACCGGTGTGGAGGATCTTGCATTGGATTTCGTTTTCAATCGTTACCCCCAGACCCTTGCAGGCCGAGAGGATGTTGCCGATGAGTACCTTCTCGAGCATCTGGGTGCGCTCAACCAATCCTTCCATTTCCATGTATTTTTGATGGTTTTCCGGATTCAGGGGTAACCAGTTGCGTAGATAGTAGGCAAATGACTCATTCCATACTTGTACCAATGTGCGATGGGGAATGATGGATTCTATCTCGAATTGGGTGGCGGGCTTATCGCCTAACTTAAACATAAAGTCGCTGTTGCGGAAAAAAGCTCCAATCTCTTCAACCCCTTCTCCAACACAGACAATTGTGGCCTGCCCCTTGATGCATTTGTACTGGATCAATGGGTATCTGTACCGGAATCCATCCCCTTGGTGGTTGTGGAACAACTGACAGTTGCAGTCGCTTGCCGCCTCGATGATGGCACCCCGGAAGAGGGGGATTTCCCATTGAGCTATCTGATTTTTAAACTTGACTATGAGTGTATTAATATACATTATGATTGTTTTTCGTCACTACCATTAGAATTGCAAATGTACAAAGAAATGACGAAAAATCAAAATGATTAACACAATTTTTTTCAATTCTACCCAAGAGTAGCGGTACTGACTATTTAGTTGAAAGTTGAACGTTGAGAGTTTAGAGTTGTTGAGAGTTGAAAGTCAGTTTTTTTGTTCAAGTTTATTGTTTAACCCAAATCGGTCATTAGAAGAGTGAAAATGCATTATAAACGCTGCAAATGGCAGATAATCAACGAGCTGCATTACGATTATTCTAATGATGGTCATTAGAAAAGCAACATTGTGTTTATGCATAATATGCTATTTCTCAGTTGCGGCAGATTTGTAATCTGACGCAAAATATTATAAAGATTTGCAATCCAGAGCGGTCGAAAGGTTTTCAAGTTTGTGATTTATAAGGACTTAGTATTTTATATCGGTAAGCTTACCTGGGCGTGTCGCCACCAGACAGGTGGATGCCCAGAGCCATAATATAATCAACCATTTCCTGAACAGGAATTTGGCTTCTGCAAAGCCCAAGTCGTTCTTGCGCTTATATATCATTATCATAACGGCAGTATTGAGGGGCATATACAATACTATGCGTAGGCCATTCTGTTAACATAGGGTTATGCAGGTGAACCGGGGTTTCTACGAGATGTTGCTACATATAGGTTAAACTGATTAGCTTGTCAAATACTGGAATTTTTTGCAAATAGAATGGGTGAATGAACCCTGTAAGCTGACGGTAGGATGAAAAAAGGTAATGAATTTAGATAAAAATTGTACTTTTGCAAACAGAAAAAGAGGACTTGACATGAGAAATAATACGAGTTATAAGATGAAGAAAGGGGCTTTTATTGTGCCCATACTGGTATTTATGGCCTTGCTGACTCCAGCTCGAGGGCAGTATGACCGAGCGGTGGTGGCGTTGACGCGACTGGATTATGTTTACTACAACATTGATAATCCTATGTCGGTATCGGTGCCAGGGTTGATGCCCAGAGATTTGGTGGTGTATATAGGCGAAGAGAAGGCTTTCATCCACCGCGACCCCGATGGGAGCAACATCAACGACTTTATCATCCGCCCCAAAGACTCGACAGGGACAATCGATGTGCATGTGGACGAACGGCTAGAAGCCAACCTGACCAAGACACGAGGGATTGTAAGATTGAGGGTGATCACCCTCCCCGACCCTATCCTGTATCTTGGCTATGTGCGAGCGGGAGACACCGTGTCGCTGGACGATTTGCTGAACAAGGGCTACATACAGGTGAAAGCCGAGCTGGAAGACTTCAATTTCCCATTGGAGGCACCGGAAGTGCTGAGCTATGAGTTCAACCGCTCGGAATCCTTTCAACTACCCGTTGTGGTGAATGGGGGCAAGATAACGCAGGAAGTACGTGACATGCTCGCCAAAGCGCGCCGGGACGAAACCATCTACATAGAACATGTGAAAGTACGCATGCCCGACGAGCGAATCGTCACCCTGAAAGCCGAGTTTCCGCTAAAGTAGCGAAAACAATCCCAAATAGAGGAAAGCCTTGCTATCGCACGACTACTTTCCTGGCTTTAAGGCCCTCTATCTGGACAAGATAGACACCGGCCGAAGAGACGGGGAAGGAGATTGACTCGCCCGCTTGAGCCTCAAAGGCGACGGGGCGACCTATGAGGTCGAAGACCGTTACAGCACGGTTGGCAGCACCTTGAACATGAATTGTTTTGTTGCCGGTGGTGATGACGCAAGATTCACCCTGCACATCGTCTATGCCCACCAAATCGCGGAAAAGGGCATAGAAGAGCGTGTCGCTGGTGACAACAATCGTGCGGGGATTGTCGGTAATGCTGTCGCTCCAACCCAAGAATTCGGCACCAGGGAAAGCCACCGCGGTAATGACAACCTCTTCGCCATAGGAGTACTCACCGGCTCCATAAAGGGCTCCGATAGCGGGGTAGTTGGCGGTGAGGGAAACCTGATATGTTTCGGGTGCAAAGATGGCGGTATATTCGAAGTCGGAGAGGACCTGAACCGTTCGGGGATTCTGAGTGGAGCCATCGGACCAATATAAGAAGTGCGCCCTCTCGGCAGGAATGGCTTGAAGGGTGGCTTGGTCGCCATAGAAATAATAGCCTTGGCCAGAGACGGAACCTAGAGAATCATCGTTGCTGTTTACAGTTATGTAGTACTTTCCATCTGACTCAAAGAGCGCCGTGAAGGTACTATCGTACAACACGGTGACAAGACGAGGATTGGTAGTCACGCCATCGCTCCAGGCAACAAAATGGCAATGGCTGTCAGGAACAGCCTCGAGGAGAGCCTGCGAGAGGTAGTCATAAATACCAGCACCATTCACCACACCCAGATTCGTATCATTGGACAGACAAGAAATGATGCAATAATTAGAGGCAAAATGGGCAGCCAACATGGTGTCGCAAGTAATCACAATGGTGCGGGGATTGTCGAGCACCCCATCGCTCCAACCCAAGAAACGGCTGTTGCCGACAGGAATTGCCTCGATGGTGACCGAAGAGAGGTAGTTGTAGGAGCCTGCTCCGGAGGTCACACCCAAGGAGGTATCGTTGGAAGGAACGGAGAGCGTGTAGACATTATAATCGAACAGGGCAGAGAAGACCGTGTCGGATGACACAATCACACGGCGTGGATTCTGGAGATTACCATCACTCCACTGGGTGAAATGATAGCCATAATTGGGCAGCGCGGTCAGGTAGGTTGCCGTACCGTATGCCCAGGTGCCAGAGCCAAAGACTTGTCCCATGACACTATCGGCAGAAAGGGCAAGGACAGCGTGTGTGTCGAGCGCAAATTGAGCGGTAAAAAGGGTGTCGCTGGTTAGGGTTACGAGACGGGGATTGGTGGTAATGCTGTCGGTCCATTGGACGAAATGATAGTGGGGCATAGGCATGGCCGTGATGGTGACCTGGCTGAGATAAGCATAAGAGCCACCACCGACAACATTGCCAGCAGCGTAATTGGTACTGGAGGTATAGAGGGTGTAATTGATAGAATCGAACTGGGCGATAAGATTGACATCGCTGGTGACCGTTAGGATGCGCGGATTATCGGTATTGCCGTCGCTCCATTGGGCAAAATAGAAGCCATGCAACGGAGTGGCCGTAAGGTTTGCCTGTGAGTTGTAGACATAAATGCCCCCACCCGTCACGCTGCCCAATGCGTTGTTATTGGATGAAACCGAGACCGAATAGCTGTTGATGGCAAACTGGGCCACATAACTGGCGTTTTGGGTAACTGAAATCAGACGCGGGTTATCGGTATTGCCATCGTTCCACTGGGTGAAGTGGTAGCCATAGGAAGCTGTGGCGGTGATGTAGGTGTTGGCACCATGGACGAAAGAGCCTCCGCCGGAGGCGGTGCCCATGAGCGGATTGGCACTCGTGACGGAAACGGCATAGCTGTTGATGGCAAACTGCGCGGTATAAGAGGCGTTGCCCAAGACGGTGACGAGACGAGGATTGCTGGTGTCGCCATCGTTCCATTGCACAAAATGATAACCGAAGGAAGGTACGGCAGAAATAGAGGCGATGCTATTGTAGCTGTAAACACCATTGCCATAGACAGTACCCATGGCGGTATCGTTGGCAGAAACGGCAACTGAGTAGTTGTTGGGAGCGAACTGAGCCACAAAGGAAGAGTCGCTTAAGACAACGAAGGTGCGGGGATTGTCGGTCACACCATCGGTCCATTGGACAAAGTGGTAGCCAAAATTGGCCGTAGCCGAAACGGTGGCAGATGAGAGGTAGTTGTAGCTGCCGTTGCCAAGCACACCTCCCATTGTATTATTGTTGCTTGCGACAGAGATATTGTAGATATTGACAGCAAAATTGGCACTAAAAGTGGAGTCTTGAGAAACCAATACGGTGCGCGGATTGGCGGTGATGCCGTCATGCCAAGCGGTGAAATGGTAGCCGTAGAATGGAGTGGCCGTGATGACGGCTTGATTTTGATAGTAATAGGTGCCGCCACCACTTACAGAACCCATGGTGGGATTATTGTTTATTACCGTGATGGTGGAATTGTTGGAGAGGAATATGGCAGTAAAGGTGGTATCCTGAGAGGCAAAAAGCAGTCGGGGGTTGGCGGTGTTGCCATCGTTCCAATACTGGAAATGGTAACCAGCATTGGCCGTGGCGGTGAGGATAACCGAATCGTTGTAACTATAGAGGCCGGAACCCGTGACGGAGCCTGCCGCGGTGTCGTTGCTCAGGACCGTGACATAAGAATAGTCGGAGACAAAGACTGCCATGAAAGAGGTGTCGGAGGATAAGGTTATTTGGCGAGGATTGGCGGTATTGCCGTCGTTCCAACGGATGAAATGATAGCCGGTGTTGGCAGATGCCTGAATTCGAGCAGTATGGTTGCTACAGGTGGGCTGCTGGAGGATGGTGACATTGCCCATGAGTGTATCGTTGGCAGATACATTCAGATCGAAAGGAGCTGCCTCGGCAAGATTGACAAAGTCGTCCCAATGGCTGGAAACATAATAACTAAGCAAGGAGCCACAAGGAACAAAAACAGGGATGGTAGAGGGGGCTGATGCAAAAGTGTTGGCATAGATGGTGGGGGGGGGGACAGCCTTGACCGTGATGGCGGTAATGGCGGCTGTGTTGGCAAAAGAATGGTTGCCAATTGAAGTTACCGCAGAGGGGAAGGTGAGATGTCCACCCAGCAAAGAACAACCGTAGAAAGCACTATCGCCCAGGGTGGTTAGGCTATTGGGGAAAGTGGGGGTCGTCAAGCGGACGCATCCCTGGAAAGCACGCTGGCCAATCGTGGTCAGAGAGGTCCCCAAGGAGACATTAGCCAGACGGAGACAATTGCGGAAGGCGTTAGGACCAATGGAGGGCGTGTGGTCACCCAGATTGACCTGATAGAGTCGCTCGCAATTGTAGAAAGCATCGGCCGGAATAGCGGCTTGCGCGTTGAAGGTGTTGAGTGCGACAAGATAGGTACAGCCATAGAAAGCCGCCTGACCAATAGTGGTGACCGAAGAGGGAATGTTGAGGGTGCCACTTAGTGAGGTGCAGCCGCGGAATGCATTGCTGCCAATGGACACCATGGTATTGGGCAAAGTGAGGGTTCCTGAGAGGTTGGAGCACCCCTGGAAAGCCGAAGCACCAATGGAAGACAACGTATTGGAGAGCTGAACCGTAGACAACGTACCGCAGCCATAAAAACAAGAATCGCCAATTGCATTGACCGAGTTGGCCATGGTGACAGCATATAAACTGTCTTTCTGGATAAAGGCACGAGCGGGAATGCGTAAAACACTATCCCCAACCACTACTTGCGTCAAGCGGGAGAAAACGTTGAGGGCTGCTGAAGGGAACGTGTTATCGGTAAAACGGCCAGCATTGTAATTCAGGTAATGAACGTTTGCACAATCATGAAAGGCGCTACTGCTGACAGAAGTGAGGCTGAAACCCAGAGTAACAGAATCTAAGTGGATGGCTCCCGAAAAAGCGTATTGCTGGATGGATTGGACGCTGTCGCCCACCACCAGTTGGGTAATGCTACCGACTGGCAATGCTGACTGATAACCCAGAATGGTAAAGTAAGAGACGTTGGCATTTTTGGCATTATAGTGCAGATAACGCACATTGTCGGTTCCGGCAAAGGTATTTTGCAGGAAATAGGTGACGGAAGAACCGATATAGAGGGAATCGAGACTGGTTAAATTGCAAAAAGCCCAGTTGCCGATAAGGGTAACTGAATTGGGGATGCTGAGCGAAGTGACGGAACTACATCCTTCGAAAGCGACATTGCCAATAGTCGAGACAGACGAGCCTAAAGTAATGGTTTGCAGGCTACTGCAACCTTGAAAAGAGCCCACTCCAATCATTGTGACGGAATTGGGAATATTCAAAGAGGCCAACGATGTGCAACCCATAAATGCATTATCGCCAATGGAAGTGACAGCGTTGCCAATTGTCAACGATGTCAAACCGGTACATTGACTGCAGGCAGAAGAGCCAATGGTAGTGACCGTATTGGGGATGGTGACAACCGTGAGCCCTGCACAAGAATTGAAAGCATTGTCGCCAACTGAAACCACCTGATAGGTTGTGCCACCATAGGAGACGGAAGCAGGAATGGCGAGACTGCCCGTTGGTTTTTGAAAACCACTATAATAGGAGCTCAAGACATGATTGGGATAGGTGACTGCGACCGTACTATCTGACAAAATATTGTAATACAACACCTGTCCCGAACTGGCAGAAGCCGAAAAGTCATAGGCTCGGGCGGTGTATATGGAAGTCATCGATAGGAAAAGCAAGAGAAGCGCTTTGACCATCGGTTTATTTTTGCACATGATTATCCTCCTTGCAATATAACTATACATATTAATCACTCTGTCACAAAAGTATATTCAGCACCATAAACTGTGCCGACACCATTCACGGCATAAGCACGATAATAATAGGTGGTGCCGGAAGTAAGGTTGGTCATTTGACTGACATAATCGCCAAGTCCCACACCATCGGTGGTATGGCGGCCTTCGATTGTGGGCATGGGTTCGGTGCCAAAGCAGATGCCTCGACGCAAAATGGGGTAGCCACTATCAGCAACGACGGTGCCACCGGCCAAGGCGGAAGTGGCAGTAATCGCGCTCACCTCGGCGGTAGTCACAAATGGCAACCCATTCAACGTATTGAACGTCTGAGCAGGACCATAGGAGACACCCGCCTCATTCTGGGCATAGGCCCGAACAAAATAGACCGTGCCCGGAAGGAGATTATGCATTTCGCTCTGGAAGCTGCCTGTGTCACCCATTTCGATCGTGTGGCGATTGGCAATCGTCGGATTGTTCTGGACACTCCAGCAGACACCACGAGCGGTGATGGGAAATCCACCATCACTAACAACACGTCCACCACCGAGAGCCGAATTAGCGGTAACATCGAAAACATTGTCGGTGGTGACGACAGGGAGGCCGCTGAGCGTTGTGACAGCAACCTGATTGCCATAGCCGACCCCCATGCTGTTGACAGCATAGGCTCTGAAATAATAAGTTGTATGGGGTGTGAGTGGGAGGTCGGCCGCAAAGGTGTCACCCACAGCGGCTACGCTCACCACGGTATTGTTAAGGGTAGGATACTGCATTGTGCCATAGACAAAACCACGCTCGGTGATTTCGGAGTAACCAAAATCGTTGATGACACCCACAAGGTGGGCTGAGGTGGTAGTAATATTATCTGGCACAACCGTATGAACAGAAGGCACGACAGCTCCTAAGAAGTAAATCTTGCCCAAGTCGTAGGACTCCTTGCCTAAGTCGAGGTCGTTGACCTTGATTTCAAAACTTTGAAACAGCGTATCAGCTTCAAAATAAATGTAATAGTCGGAAACAAGTTTCTCTACATGAACTGGTATTTCGAAAGTACCATCCTCCTTGGAATAGACCGTCTCGTCAACTTTGGAATGGTTGGTGGTGACGATGCGGACATTGGCCATAGGCTGTTCGGTTCGACTATCTAAAATAACACCATAACAACGGGTAGTTTCATACACGCCTCTTTGCTCTAAATCCTTGATACAGGAGGAGAAGAAGATGGTGCCAATCAAAAGTAATAAAGCTATTTTCTTTTTCATAAATAGAAACGTGGCTACAGGTGGAGCGTTGTTAGAATTTCAAAGTGAGCCCCAAAGTGGGAGCAGTAGTGTAAGGGGTGCTCATGACAGAAGGAACTACGGCCAAATTGGAAGTGCTCTTGGGGTCGAGCGTGAAGGCTCTGACAAAATTAAGGATATACAAAGCTCCGGCAGCACCCCAAAGGAAAGACTGGGTGCTCTTGAGGGTGTTGTAGTTGGTGCGGGCGGAATTGTAGGTTTGGTCGCCATACACGGCCGACTGCATCTGCTCGAATTGCTTTTCGGCCAAGAAATAGCAGCCAACTGCACCACCCACCAGCAGGGTCTCGCCTACCAAGGTAAAAACACCTTCGCCAACATAGCCCTTGCTCATCTGACCAACACCCGGAACGATGGAACGGAACAGGCAAGTCCAATTGTAGTTCATATCGATGTTCTTGCCACGATCCCAGATGGGTGGAACATCTTTGCTGGCGCTTACCTGGCATAAGACATATGTCCAGAAAGTACCGTCCTTTTCCTTGGTGGTATAATGGTCGACCAGGTTGACGGGAACGCTATATTGCAAGACGATATCTTCGTACTTGACCCCTTTTTGCAATTGGGCAAAGGCCTCTTCTGAGTCGAAAGCCCTACCGATACGTTTGGATGTGGTTTCAAACACATGAATCAACGCCTTATTCAAAGAGCCCGATGGGGTTTTATCCTGACCAGCCTCTTTGACATAGATATAGGTGTTGTTTCCTGGCAATGGAAGCTCGGTCATCCAGGAAGGTTTGGGTCGTGCTTGGCTACTACAAACGGTAGCAATAAATAGGATTAATAATAGTAAATATCTCTTTTTCACGGTATCGTAAATATATGGTTTTTCAGAACAATCAATCTTGAGCCAAGTTACCATCGGGCAGCAGATGATAATGACGGCCACAGGAACATTGGAGCGAATCGTTGAGGCGCTTGCCACATTCGCAGACCCACCCGATGCGACGAGCCGGCACACCTGCCATCAAGGCATAGTCGGGCACATTTTTGGTAACCACGGCACCTGCGGCAATAAGTGCTGAACGTCCTACAGTATGGCCACATACCACAGTAGAGTTGGCACCTAAGGAAGCACCCTCCTTAATCAGGGTTTTGGCATACACACCATGACAGGGAAAATGTGCACGAGGTGTGGTCACATTAGTGAAAACGCAACTGGGGCCACAGAAGACATTATCCTCAATCTCAACGCCTTCATACACCGACACGTTGTTTTGGATGCGAACGCCATTGCCGATTTTTACGTTGTTGCCTACGTTAACATTCTGGCCAAAAGAGCAACGCTGACCGATATGTGCGCCACGCTGGATGTGGCAGAAATGCCAAATCTTGGTATCTTCGCCGATGATGACATCGTCATCAACATAGCTGCTTTCATGGACAAATGGAGCTGACATATTGTGAACTAATTATTTACTTAACAAATTATTCAAACACACAGAAAGGCTGTCAACCCAATAAGGGATAGACAGATGAAAGGTTTTCTTGAATTTGGTTTTATCAAGAACTGAGAAACTGGGACGGACCACAGGCGTGGGGTATTCATTGCTGTGGCATGGCTGGATGTCACATTGGGTATGACCCGCCTGGCGTGCAATCTCCTTGGTGAAATCGAACCAACTGCAAACTCCCTCATTGGTGAAATGATAGATACCTTCGTTCCCCCGATCCAATCCTTTCTCAAGTATCGTGGAAATGGCCACAGCCAAATCGCCGGCATAGGTGGGTGTGCCCACCTGGTCGAAAACAACGGTAAGCATGGGCTTGCTCTCCGTGAGGTTAAGCATGGTTTTGCAGAAGTTCTTGCCATACTCGCTATAGAGCCATGCAGTACGGAGGATGATGTAACGGCAACCTGAGGCCAAGACAGCCTTTTCTCCGGCAAGTTTCGTTCGGCCGTAGGCACCCGTAGGGTTGGGTGCAGCATCTTCCACAATGGGGGTATTGTAGAGTGCCCCACCAAAAACATAGTCGGTAGAGACATGCACCAAAAGGCCTTTTACCGATGCCATCACCTCAGCCATATAGCCAACTGCAATATGGTTGATTTGGTCAGCCATTGCCTCATCCGACTCAGCCTTGTCAACATTGGTGTAAGCCGCACAGTTGACAATAGCCTGAATATCATTCTCTTTTACGAATTTCTCAATGGCGCTACGATCCGTAATATCCAATTCTTCGATATCGGTAAAAAAGTAATGATGACATGAGTCTGAACTCTTCAAACGCATGTGTGTACCTAACTGTCCGTTAGCTCCTGTAACAAGAATATTCATATTCTTTTAAATAAAGAATAGGGTCAATGGCCCTACTCTATTGGTAAATCATCATATTTTAAACGGCGATTTGAAATCGCGTAGGAATGGGTGCTTCTTGTCTTTGTCGGAAAGCAGAACCTTATCGGCAGGTATTTGCCAATCGATGGCCAAATCGGGGTCATTCCATGCGATGGCGCCCTCACTCTGAGGAGCGTAGAACTCGTCACACTTATACTGGAAAATCACCTCGTCGCTCAAGACTGAGAATCCATGGGCAAAGCCCTTGCTCATGAAGAATTGACGGTGGTTATCCTCGGTAAGCTCTACTGAAACGTACTTTCCATAGGTGGGAGAACCCACACGAATGTCGACGGCAATGTCCAGGACCCTACCTTTCACCACACGAACCAACTTGCTTTGGGCAAATGGAGGTTGCTGGAAATGCAGCCCTCTGAGGACACCATAGTGAGACATAGATTCGTTGTCTTGAACGAAGTTCACCTGCATGCCCGTCTTCTCGGCGAACTCCCGCGCATTAAAACTCTCGAAAAAATAACCGCGGGCATCGCCGAAGACACGTGGCTCGATGATTACAACCCCCTCTATTTCAGTTTTTATGACTTCCATTCAATCTAAATTGTTGTGAATTATATTAATTCTCCTTGACAAGGTTCAAAAGATACTGACCATACTGATTTTTGGCCATTGGCTGGGCAATACGGCGAAGATCGTCAGCCGTAATCCAACCTTTCTCGTAAGCGATGCTCTCCAAACAGGCGACCTTGAGACCTTGACGCTTTTCAATCACCTCAATGAAAGTAGAAGCTTCGGCCAAAGAATCATGGGTACCCGTATCAAGCCAAGCAAAACCACGACCCATAATTTGCACTTTCAACTCGCCATCATTCAAGAACTGCTGGTTGACGGATGTGATTTCCAATTCGCCACGGGCAGAAGGTTTGATACCTTTAGCCACCCGGACAACCTTATTAGGATAGAAATAGAGACCGACAACTGCATAGTTGGATTTAGGCTCACGGGGTTTCTCCTCTATAGAGAGCACATTGCCCTCCTTGTCGAATTCGGCCACGCCATAACGCTCTGGATCAGCCACCCAGTAACCGAAGACCGTGGCCTTCTGTTCCTTCTCGGCAGCCTCAACAGAGTCGCGCAACAGCTTACTAAAACCGTTGCCCTGGAAGATGTTATCTCCCAAAACCAAACAAACTGAATCCTCACCGATGAAATCCTCACCAATAATAAAAGCCTGAGCCAGTCCATCTGGCGAAGGCTGTTCGGCATAGGAAAAATGAACACCATAATCAGAGCCATCGCCCAACAGACGCTTGAAACCGGGGAGGTCATACGGTGTGGAAATAATCAAAATATCTCTAATGCCTGCCAACATCAACGCCGAAATGGGATAATAAACCATTGGCTTATCATAGATTGGCAGAAGCTGTTTGCTAACACCCTTAGTAATAGGGTACAGGCGGGTACCAGACCCGCCTGCAAGTACAATTCCCTTCATATTATTAAATGATTAATATGATTCAATTAATCTTCGCCCTTCTTTTTCTTCTTGTCGTCATCGTCATCGTTGCCGTAACCATAGCCATAACCGTAGCCGTAGCCATAGCCATAACCGTAGCCATAACCATAGCCATAACCGTAGCCATAACCGTAGCCATAACCGTAGCCATAGCCACCATAACGACGCTTAATCAGAGGAACGTCAGTCATGATAATAGCCATGTTCTTGAACTTACCCTTGTCAGCCAGTTCCTGGATGAAGGGGAAGGAGCTCTTATTGAGATAGCCCACACGAGTGATGTAGGTGGTCAAGTCGGCACAATGGTTGATGATGGAGGAGTCAGCAACAATCTGAGCAGGCGTAGAGTCAAGAATAATGTAGTCATATTGAGGACGGAGGAAATCCACCAGATTATCCATCTTGTCGTCAAGCAACAGCTGGGTGGCATTTGGCGGAGTCTTTTCGCAAACGATGTAGTCAAGACAGGGTGAAGTCTCGCTGTGCATAATGATCTTAGACATATCCGTTTCTTTACCCAACATATAATGGATAAGACCGGTACGGTTGTTACGGTCGATGGTCTTAGACAAGCTACGTTTACGCAAGTCGCAGTCAACCAAGATGGTCCTCTTGCCCAAGTAAGCCAGCGAGAGGGCTAAGTTAAGAGCCACATAAGATTTACCCTCGCCAGGAACGGTGGAAACCGTCTGAATGACTTTCTGACCATCTTTGAGGAAGAATGGTATGTTGGAATGTAATATTCGGAATGCCTCGGTGACCACATCGGTACCATTGGCAGTAACGATAATCTCATCGTTGGCGCGAGCCTCGGGTTTCTGCGGAATTTCACCTAAGATAGGAATGGTGAGAGCCCTCTCGATGTCAGACTTAGAACGGAGTTTGACATTGAAGAAATTGATGCAGAACATGATAAGTGCGGGCAGCGCAGCACCAGCCAACAAGCCGACAAGGACATGCATCGACAGGTGGGGACCCAGATTGGAACGGGTGCCGGGCTCCACAACTTTGGCATTGGTGATCGTAACTGCCAAATTCATGGCATTCTCCTCACGCTTGCTCAACAGATATAGGTACAGCTCTTCCTTAATCTTCTGTTCACGAGTCACCTCATTAACAGCCTTGGTTTGGGTTGGCATAGCATAGGTCTGACCTTGAGCACGTGCCTCCTGAGATCTTGCGGTACGCAGACGGACACTTACTGAGTTGACCAGATTGTCGACAGAAGAGATGATGTTGCTTCTGCCTGCCTCCATCTGCTGTACAAGATGACGAACCTGAGGGTTATTGGGACCCGCATTGTTGAGGAGCTTGCGATACTGAAGCACCTGATTGTTGTACTGAGCAATCATTCCTTGCACACCACCATCGGATATACCCACATTGGCAGGTATCAGTTCTTCCTTATTGGCAGGGTTTTTGAGATAATCCTTAATGGATTTAATCAACTGCAACTCGGCTTCCAAGCTATTGACCTCTTCGGAATAACGGGTAACCGTCTGAAGAATAGCACCTGAAGCCGTATTCAAATCGGGCAGGCCCGAACTACGCTTTAACTGCTCAACTTGAGAGTCAACATCTTCCAACTGACCAGAAATAAGTGCAATACGTTCAGATACGAACTGTTCGGTCTTTTCTGCAATGGCCTTCTTATCGTTGATACCGTCTTCGTTATAGGCCACCACGATAGCATCCACAATCTCCTTAGCTCTCATCTCATTGTTGTCGGTGTAAACAATTGAAACGATAGAAGCCATTTTGTCAACACGAGAGACTGCGATTCCCCTTGCCAGCTGATAAGCCTTTGTCATGACAGGGACCTGATACATGAGGTATTCGACCCTATAATTCCGTTGGGAGAAATATTCAGTCTTGTCAATTGAGAATTCCACATAACCCTCTTTGTCGATTTTCACACGGTCAGTATAATGAGCTTTGCCTGCTCTCTCCATCTTCATGCCGTTGATGGAGGCAACAGAATACTCATAACTATTCTGGTCGATAGGAGTCACGTTGACATAGAGATTCACCTCTGGAACCACATTGGGACTATCCTCATAAGGACGAGCGTACACCTTCATTTCGATGGGGCGGTCCTTATAATAAGAAACCTTCGTGAAAAGTCCATTGCGGTCACAACCTTTGTTCAAGTCAAGGTTTTCAACGACACTTCTGGTGATGGCCGTGGACTTGATGAGGTATATTTCGTTCTCTAAGGAATGCCAACTATTGTCCATGCCCATGCTATTGAAGATGGCATCCATGTTACGGGACTGATACTTTCCTTGGTTCGATTCATCGCGGACCAAAATGGTGGTAGTATACTCGTAGGACTTAGGTTTAGTCTTGTAAACCAAACCGGCAACCACCAAACAGATAAATAACGACAGGGCGAACCAATACCAGTTGTTGATAACTAGAAACACTATATCACGCAAGGAGATAGTGTTTTCAGTCTCTTGCTGATTCGCATTGCCTCCTTGGGCGTTTTGCGTGCTTCTTAATTGTTGTTGATTTTCCATATGTTGTACTTTTTATTTTCTGACTTAATTCTTGTCCATATAGTACCTAGACAGGATATAGTAGTAGAACACCGAAGAGAGCACAGAAACAATCGACACGGCACTCGAGATATAGGTCATCGTCATAGGATCGCGCTCGGCATTCTTCTTCTTACGCATGTTGGGCTCCACATAAACCACATCGTTCTGGTGCAAATAGTAGTATGGGGAGTCAAAAACAGACTTGGAAGAAAGGTCGATTTCGCCAATGGTACGCACCCCGTTCTCCTCACGGATGACAGTCACATTGTGACGTTGTCCATAGATGGTGAGGTCGCCCACCATACTCAATGCCTCGAAGATGGTGAGGCGCTCGCCAGCGACAACCAACTGACCCGGACGAGTTACATCACCCAGAACACAAACCTTAAAGTTCATCAGTTTGACGGTGACCACAGGATCGGTAATGTGGCCCTGACTGATGAGCTGCTTTTCAATCAAAGCTGCCAATTCGTTGTGTGTAAGACCAACCACATGTATTTTTCCTAAAACGGGGAAGATAATGTCACCATCATGGTTAACCAGATAGCCGGAAACCACCGAGTTGCCAGAATTCATAACGGTTCCGTTTGTCGTAACGACAATCTTATTGGTCTCCTGATTAAACTGGATGGTCGACTCTGGGGTTTCACTCTGCACATAGATACTCAGCAAGTCATTTGCCTGAATACCACCAGAGAACTGACCCTTTAGTGCAAAAGCAGAATCACGTTGTGCATCGGCGATGTAGGCAATTTCTTCAGCAGGTTTGCATGATGCGAACATCAATGCAAACGCAATTGCGCCAAAAAATAATTTATTTATTTTCATATACATTATATTTTATTTCATTAAAAATCAACCCACTAATAAAATGTCATATTTTCATGACATCTAAAGTGTGATTTGCAAAGATACTAATTTTTTTCATGACAAATTATTTTTTTCCGCCTAAAACAATTTTTTTTGTGATAATAGGGAAAAAAAATGTACTTTTGCATCAAGTAAAGAAGCACAAAATACATCTATGCAAGCATTCATTCTCGCAGCAGGACTGGGCACTAGGCTGCAGCCCTTGACCAACCACCTACCTAAAGCCTTGGTACAAGTGCAGGGACAGCCTTTGCTCAAAATAGCTATCGACAACCTCGTCCGACAGGGTGTGACCCATATAGTGGTCAACGTTCACCATTTTGCCGACATGGTATGCAATTACCTGCAGAACCAACATTGGGATATTCCCATCTCCATCTCCGACGAACGAGGGCAACTACTCGATACAGGCGGAGGCCTAAAGAAAGCCTCTCCCCTTTTCTCAAAGGACGACCCTATTCTAATCTATAATGTCGATATATTGTCGCATCTTGATCTCTCAAAACTCTTGAGAAAACATACTGATTCCATGGCTCTTGCAACACTTGTCGTAAGTCAAAGAGCCACGTCACGCTACTTATTGTTCGACACCCATGAACAACTGATTGGTTGGGAAAATAAACAAACAGGTGAAGCCAAATGGGTTCATTCGGTTGCTGAAAATTATCTCGAATTAGCCTTCGACGGCATTGCCCTGATAGATCCCCAACTACTCGAACTACTTCCTCCTTCCGACACTCCCTATTCTATCATTCCCTCCTATCTCGAAATCGCCAAAAACCATAGTATCAACTACTTCGAACTAAATCCTAAAGATTGGCTCGATGTTGGAAAACCCCAAACCCTCTCACAAGCACAGCAATGGAAACTTTTCTAACCGAAGTAGCACACACACTTCTGAACGAACACCCTGACGACCTTGACCAAGTAACTGTCGTATTCAACAACCAACGTTCTGGGCTGTTCCTTCGACGTCAATTCGCTTCAATGTGCGAAAAGCCCCTCTTTTTGCCCCGAATCATCGGAATAGACGAACTGATTGCCGAGCTGGGTGGGTTGGAAATTGTTCCCAACGAATTCCTGCTGTTCGAGCTCTTCGACATCCATCGCCAACTGGGTGGTGAAACAAGAAAATTCATTACCTTTGAGGAATTCATTTCCTTTGGCGACATGATGCTTGCCGACTTTTCCGAAATTGATCTCTATTGTGTTGATGCCCAGCAGCTTTTCAGCAATCTTCATGAGCTGAAAGCCATTGGCGAGTGGGATGTAGAAACAGGCAGACTCACCCCATTCCAGCAAAAGTATATAGAATTCTATAAGTCGCTCTACTTATACTACGACCACCTGCACCAACGTCTTATCTCTCAGCACAAAGCCTATAGTGGCATGGCTTACCGACATGTGGCCGAAAACATCGAGCAACTGGCCACAAAAATCAATGGAACGCAATTCTATTTTGTCGGCTTTAACGCATTGTCTACCAGCGAACACACCATCATCCGACACTACACCAGAGCAGGACTTGGCAAACTCATTACAGATGGGGATGCCTATTACATAGAAGACAAAGCACAGGAAGCTAGTCACTTTCTCAGAAAGTACCAGAATGGCGATATTCCCATACCCAAAGAATATCCTGACCACTTTTTACAGAGCCACAAGCATATCACCATCGTCAGCTGTCCTGAGAACGTCCTTCAATGCAAATACGTTGGAAAACTTATTTCCAATCAGATAGCTTCCTCTCAAACCATCGAGCATACTGCCGTAGTATTGGCAGACGAGTCGCTACTTCTGCCCACCCTGAATTCCCTACCGCAAGAAGTCAAGACAGCCAATGCGACAATGGGCTACCCTTTCGTAAACACAGCTGTGCATTCATTGATGATGAAGCTATTCTCCCTTCAGCAACGACGCCGCAAAGAACTATTCTACCATCAAGACATATTAGACTTCCTGTCGGACCAATATATCTGCAAAACTCTTGGAATCAACAATATTCATTACAAACTAAGTCAGTTACTATCCAACAATCACATCATCTATGCCGGGCAGGAAGAAATCATCACCTTATGCAAAACTATGGGGTGTGACCCCTCATTGTTGCTCGACATCCTATCAAAGGAAATTCCTACGCCCGAACGATTTCTCGAACAAAGTAGAAGGCTCGTCAATACCCTATATGCCTCTGGGGCATTTGACAGCAACACCAAAGAAAAAGAGGCGCTGGCATGTCTGCTACAAATCATAGATTATTTTATTGATTTACAAGAAAAATATCACTTTGTCGACAATCTCAATATCCTCCTAAAAATCTATACCCGACTTGCCAAAAGACGCTCGGTTGCCTTCTATGGCGAACCACTTCAGGGCTTGCAGATATTAGGTGTGCTTGAAACCCGTAACCTCGACTTCAAACGTGTCATTCTCGTTTCAGCCAATGAGGGCACTTTACCTTCGGGCAGAACCGCTAATACCCTTATTCCATACAATTTGAAGAGAGCATTCGGCATTCCTACATTTCACGAAAAAGATGCTGTCTATGCCTATAATTTCTATCGCCTCCTCCAACGAGCCGACGAAATATACTTGCTCTACAACACCGAGTCCGATGGCATGGGGAAAGGTTCGCCAAGTCGTTTTATCCTGCAGGTTCGCCGCGAATTGGCCGAACGTTATCCCAACAACATTACACTCCACGAAGAGGTTCTTTCTGCAGACAACTCAACTAACATAGAATCAAACACTTTATCGCATCAGAAAGACCCGCTAACCATACAACGGCTCAAAGAAATGGCCGAAAAAGGTTTCTCCCCGTCTGCACTCAACAAATATAGGAACTGCCCTCTCAAATTCTATTTCGAGAACGTTCTTGGAATCAAAGAGATTGACCAAGTGAATGAAGACCTCGAACAAAACGAACTCGGCACCCACATCCACGCCATCCTCCAAACCATTTATACCAAAGGAATTGGACAACCTGTCCAGATAAACGAGCTGCAACAAGCGCTTACGGATTTGGATAGCCTGTTGAAGGCCGAATTCGACAAAGATTTCCAGCATGGGCGTAGTCATGAGGGTAGGAATCATTTCTTGGAATCTGTTGCCAAAACCCAAATTACCAATTTCCTACAAAGCGAAATTAAGAACATTGAGAAAGGTGACGAATTAACCATTATTGAGCTCGAGAAGCCGCTGTCGCATCAATTAGCCATAGAGACGGCCGAAGGCACAACAAGCGTAAACATTGCCGGAATTGCCGACCGTATTGATTTGTGCAACGGAACCATCCGCGTACTTGACTACAAATCCGGCAAGGTTGAAGAAAAAGACCTGCGAGTGAAAGATGCGGAACCCAATTGGGCAGAAGTGTCTGACAAATGGTTCCAGGTCATGCTGTACACCTGGCTATTCCATTACGAAAAGCAAAGCCCAATCCAACACCGAGCTGGTATCATACCCCTCAGCCATCTTCACTCTAAAATCCTGCTGGCTGAATGGGAAGGGGCGGATTACATGACCGAGAACCATCTTTCCACCTTCGAAGATATTCTCAAGGAAATCGTCTCCGATATTCTCAACCCCAAAATTCCATTCATAGCCAACACGGATAGCAAAATGTGTAGCTATTGCCCTTTTGCCGAAACCTGTAACTTGGAAAGTAATAACCGCCCAAACAACTAAAGGCCAAACCAAATCCTTGTCGTGGTCATTCATGCCTTTTCGTAGAATAATCAGAAGACATTTTACACTCATGCCTATTGCAACTCACACAATCCCCACGACTGATTACTAATCAGACATAAACCCTAATATCCGATTGGGGACAACTCCACCCCGCCGAGGCCGTAACTGCGCCGTAAGTTGTATGTAACTGCTCCATTTATATTATATTTCGCTTAGGTTTAGATTTTATTTATATTAGAAAAGATAAACTAAATATAAACAAAATGTAATACAAACCTAATCTAAATGTAATCTAAATAATGGATTATTAAACACCCAACAATGGGTTTACAATCAGTTCTTTGTCAGAATAGTGCGTTCGGCAAAAGAAAAAAATTGCACATTCAAAAAAAACTTTGTATCTTTGCAGATTGATAATAAAACGCCCTTGCTTATGGCAATTGGGCTCAATGTATTGATTTATATTTTAATGCGAAATAATAAATATATAAACATAAAGATGAGAAAAGCTCTATTAACTCTCCTCGTGGCTGCAGCAGTCGTTTTTTCTGGCTGCAGCGGCTTGTCCAAGATGAAGCGTAACAGCGGTAAAATACGCTATCAGGCCGTTCCAGACCCCGTTGAGGTCCGTGATGAAAAAGTAGTGGTAAATTTCACAGCTTCTGTTCCTGCCAAGTATTTCGACAAAGGTGTCGCTCTCTTCATCCAACCCGTTTTCACATGGGAAGGTGGCTCTACTCCTTTGGACCCCATTACTGTTAAGGGCGAGAATGTTTCTGGTCCTGGCAGCACCATCAACTATACCACAGGAGGTCGTTTCACCTACAACGATGCCCTCGACTACAAGCCTGGTATGGAGACCGGCAGAGTGACCCTTGCCCCCGTTGGATATAAGACCTCCACCGTGGATGACGAGGCTCTTTTTGCCGACGAGATTGTTAACCAACACAAAGGGGTTACCTTCCCCACCGTGCTGATTTCCGACGGAGTGAACATCACCACCGAATGGATTGACATCCGCGGCAACATATCTATCGCCCCACTCAACTACAATAAAAAACAGGGTGTTGTAGAAACTGCCGACATCTATTTCCCCAACGGTACCTCCATTCTTGATTGGAATTTCGATATGAACGTGCGTTTTGATGCACAATATACCGTCAACGACTTGAAACGCATCATGCTTGAGAATGGTCTTCCCAAACAGATTACCATCACGGGTTGGGCATCGCCAGAAGGCGAAGAGACCGCCAATGTGGGTGTTTCGAAGAATCGTGCCGACATAGCCACGAACGAGCTCCGCCGCGTCCTGGACGACGTACTTACCGTGATGGCTCGTCGCGCAAAGGTAAAACCCCAAGACCTCGAATATTACAAACACGAGCAATTGAAGAAAATGGTTATCACCACCCGCTCCGCTGGTGAAGACTGGGTACATTTTGTCGTAATGGTCGAAGAAAGCAACATTCAAGACCGCCATGCTATCGTCAACGTGGTTGAAACCCAACAGAACCTTGTGAAACGTGAGCAAATGATTAAGAACTACTCCGTCACCTACCCTCAACTTGAACGCGACATCTTCCCCAACCTCCGCCGTGCACAGATTGCCCTCTATTACTCCGAAGCCCGCCAGACAGATGTCGAACTGGCCAAACAGGCAACCCTCAATCCCTCAAAGCTTTCCTATGACGAACTCATGTATGCCGCATACATCAACTATAACTACGATACCAAGATGAAGTACTACAAATGGGCCACCGAGAACCACAGCAACGAATGGGGTGCTTGGAACAACGCTGGCGCCATTGCCTTCTATTTGGGCGACTACGATGAGGCCGAACGCTATCTGAAGGTGGCACGTGACATCAACCCCCACAACCCCGACGTGCTCAACAACACCGGTCTGCTCTGCCTTGCTCAGAAAGACTACACTTTGGCCAAGTACTATTTTGAAGAAGCCAAACGTCAAGGCAGTTCCGATGCCGATGACAATATTGTTATTCTCAACCTCAAACGCGGCAACTACGAAGAAGCTCAGAAGCTGATGAAGGGCACCTCCTGCAGCTATAACCTGGCTTTCGCCCAACTGCAGAATGACGAAACCGATGCATGCATCAGAACCCTCAACTGCTGCCTTGACCAAACTGCCGAAGTCAACTATCTCCGTGCCGTGGCATACTCACGTCTTGGCGACAAAGAGAACTGCCTCAAGAACTTGCAGGCCTCTGTCGACATGGAATATGACTACAAGCGCAAAGCTGCCGTAGATGTGGAATTTAGACAATATTGGGATGACGAAGATTTTAAATTGGTCATCAAACTCTACTAATTGATTTTTCCTGAAAAAATATTAAGGATGTAGGAATCTCAACAATTCCTACATTCTTTTTTAATAAGGCTCCTATGAACATACTTCAAGCTATCAAAAGGCAAATACCCAACTCCATCACTCTCTGCAACCTTATCTGCGGAGTGCTGGCGACCTACTACGCTATTCAATATCAGGTTTTCGACGACCGTCTCCACTATGCCGGCTGGTTCATTCTATTGGGCATTTTCTTCGACTTTTTCGATGGTCTTGCTGCCCGCCTATTACATGTCTCGTCCGACATGGGCAAAGAGCTTGATTCATTGGCCGATGTGATTACATCGGGTGTGGCTCCAGGGTTTATCCTTTATGAAATTCTGGCTACCTCCGACGGCCTTCCTTGGCTCAAATATCTTGCCCTACTCATGCCTGCCTTTGCCGCTTACCGTTTGGCCAAATTCAATCTCGACACACGCCAGAGCCATAGTTTCTTAGGTCTTCCTGCCCCTTCTAATGCACTAATCTGGGTTGGGATAGCCTTCATCTTCTCATGTGCCCCTGTTGAGAAAGTGGGTTGGTTATTCAACAACGGTGGCCTCATTTGTCTTGCCATTCTCTCTCTCTTAACCAACATACTAATGATAAGCGAGATGCCCATGTTCTCCCTCAAATTCAACTTCAAAGACCTCACATGGAAGAGCAACAAGATACAATACATCTTCTTGACTGGCTGCATTCTGCTCATCATTTTCCTATTACACTACTCTATCTCTATTATCATACTGTGGTACATTATTCTCTCCCTCCTCACTCAAAAGCAATCCTCAACCAATGAATAGTCCCAAGAACATCCTAATAGCCGACTTCGACTACCCGCTTCCTGACGAACGTATTGCAAAATTCCCATTAGAACGTCGCGACCAATCTAAACTACTGATTTATAAAGACGGATCCATCAGCGAGAGTCAATTCTTCCACATCCCTGAACTTCTACCTGCCAACACCTTACTGGTTTTCAACAACACAAAGGTCATTCATGCCCGTTTGTTCTTTCAGAAACCCACAGGTTCCATGATTGAGATATTCTGCTTAGAGCCATACGAAATGGCTATTTCTCAAGCATTCGATCAGCGTAGCCACGGCACATGGACTTGCTTTATCGGCAACAACAAAAAATGGAAAGAAGGGCCTCTTGTGCGCAATGTTATCATCGATGGCAGGGAGGTAAGCCTTACTGCTGAACGTCAGCAAGCCGTCGGTAACGCATGGATTGTAAACTTTAGTTGGACAGGGGACGTGAGTTTTGCTGAAATCATCGACAAAGCCGGTGTCATCCCCCTCCCACCCTATCTTCACCGCGAGGCAGTCAGTAGCGATAATGAGCGCTACCAAACCGTCTATGCCAAATGGGAAGGCTCAGTAGCCGCTCCTACCGCAGGACTTCATTTCACTCCAGAGGTGTTTGAAACCTTGAAAGAGCGAAATATTGACACAGATTTCATCACGCTCCATGTTGGGGCTGGCACTTTCAAGCCGGTCAACACCCCCACAATTGGCGAACATGAAATGCATGTAGAGAAAATCGAGATTGCTTATCAGAATATTAAGTGCATCCTCAATCACTTTGGCCAACCCATCATACCCGTTGGCACAACTACTGTACGTACCATAGAATCAGTTTATTGGTTCGGCGTCAAACTCGGTCAACATCCTCATCTTGATGCTATGCACGTTATGCAATGGGACCCCTATGAATTGGCCGAAGTTGCCCTGCCAGCTGATCAGGCTTACCGCAACGTACTCAGCTGGATGGATGACAATGAATTGGATCACCTTGACGGCGATACCCAACTGATGATAGCACCCGGCTACACCTATCATGTTATCAATGGTCTCATCACCAACTTCCACCAACCTAAGAGCACCTTACTACTTCTTGTGTCAGCCCTCATTGGTGATGCCTGGCGCGACTGCTACCAATATGCCCTTGACCACGATTTCCGTTTCCTCAGCTATGGTGACAGCTGCCTGTTTCTAAAATAAATAGATGCTCCGTGAGCTGCTGCATATAATCTATCCTGCCCTCTGCATTCATTGTGGTAAACCACTCGTGGGGAATGAGCGGAATATATGCACCATTTGTATCACAGAAATACCTTGGACACATCAAGCCTCCCAGCGTGATAATGTAGCAGAAATGCGACTAATAGGCCGTGTTCCAGTACAGTCGGCCGCCGCCCTTATGACTTTCAGAAAAGGCAATGTCACACAAAGCATTGTCCATGAAATCAAATACCATGGAAACATCACATTAGCACACCAATTTGGAAGCATTTTAGGCAATGAATTACTTATCTCAGGGCGTTTTTCAAGCATCGACTATATAGTCCCCGTGCCGCTACATTGGTGGCGTAAGCTGCGACGTGGATATAACCAAAGTCAACTGATTTGCGAAGCCATGTCCAAAGTGATGGGGAAACCTATCGTTAGCAACAATCTTTATCGTAAAAGATATACAACCAGTCAAACCCGAAAAAATAGAGTTGACCGACTGGATAATATGAGCGATGTATTTGCCGTTCGTAAACCACAGAAATTTGAGAACAAACATATCTTGATTGTAGATGACATTCTCACCACGGGTGCCACGACCGAAAGTTGCTATCATGCCCTTTCCTCTATTCCAGATCTTCAAATCTCGGTGGCAACATTAGCAATTACCAGCAACTAAGTTTTGTCATTGGCTGACTATCCTTCTAAATAATCTCCCAAAAGCTACTACCCCAGTAACTGAATAACGCTTCCGTTAATACATTCGGTATTTCGAGGTCTTTTCATAATTTGTGCAATTGGTTTTAGGCAGTTTTGAAGTAGCAATCGATGTCTATCAGAGTCTTTCTGATATTGTTAATAAACATTTTTTTGACAGAATCAAAATAATTTTGTAATTTAGTCGTTTAAAAGAAATCCTATATCCAATAGCAACATTATATTAATCAACATATTAAAGACAACAACACATTATGAAATACAATCGCATCCTTCTAAAACTGAGTGGTGAATCGCTCATGGGCAAACAAAGCTATGGAATTGCTCCCGAAATGCTGGAACAGTATGCCAAAGATATTAAGACCGTTGTGGAAAAAGGAGTAGAGGTGGCCATTGTCATCGGTGGCGGGAATATTTTCAGAGGACTCAGCGGTGCCTCCAAAGGCATGGATCGCGTTCAGGGCGACTATATGGGCATGTTGGCCACTTTGATTAACAGTATGGCTCTACAGGCAGAGTTGGAAAAGCAAGGCATGAAGACAGAACTCCTGGGCGGTTTAGCCATAGAGCCTATTTGCAAAGAGATGTCACGTCGCAGAGCAATCGAGGCCATGCAGGAAGGCCGTGTGGTTGTTATTGGTGGCGGCACAGGCAATCCGTTCTTCACGACCGATACAGCCTCAACATTACGTGCCATCGAAATCAAAGCTGATGTGATTCTAAAGGGTACGCGCGTAGACGGAGTATATACAGCCGACCCCGAGAAGGACCCCACCGCAACCAAGTTTGCGTCCCTCACATTCCAAGATGCTCTCGGCAAGAAACTGAAAATTATGGATTTGACCGCATTTGCTCTTTGCGAGGAGAACAATCTACCCATTTATGTGTTCGACATGAACAAGCCTGGCAATCTGCTAAAAGTGGTCACAGGCGAACCCATTGGCACCGAAGTAATAAAAGGTTAATCATCCAAATATAGTATAATAAAAACTTTACAAATATGAACGATTTATCTAAAGCCTGTATCGACGAAGCTAATAATAGTATGCATTCTGCTATTAACTTCCTGAACAAAGAACTCGAGAAAATTCGCGCTGGTAAAGCAAATCCTGGTATGCTTGAGGGTGTTAAGATTGACTATTATGGCACTCCTACAGAAATAAGCCAGGTGGCCAACATCAACACTCCCGATCCGCGCAGCATCATCATCCAGCCTTGGGAGAAAACCATCATTGGTGCCATCAACAAAGCCATCTTGGATGCCAATTTGGGATTCACTCCGCGCCACGAGGGTGACATTCTCCGCATCGTTATTCCTCCTCTGACAGAAGAACGCCGTAAAGAACTTAGCAAAGCAGCCAAAAGCGAAGTAGAGAACAGTAAGGTGAATATTCGCAATGCTCGCCGCAATGTAATGGACAAGGTAAAGAAACTGAAAGACAAATCAGTTCCTGAGGACGAGGTAAAACAGGTGGAGAAAGAGATTCAAGACATTACCGACAAATTCATTGCCGAATGTGACAAAATCTTCACTGCCAAGGAAAAAGAAATCATGACTGTGTAAGTCCTATAGGACTTCACCTACTGTTGTTGAGATGAAGATAATCACATTTGATTCTTTACCCTCGACAAATCAATATTGTGAACTCCTCGACTTAGAAAAGTACGAGGAGTTTACTATTATTAATGCAGTTGAACAAACTGCCGGTATCGGCCAACGAGGTAATCATTGGGAAGCCCAAGCAGGCAAGAATATCACATTCAGCATTATACTCAAACCAGCTTTTCTGCCCATAGCTGACCAATTCCAACTGACCAAATCAATTTCATTGGGTATCACCGATTGGTTAAAGACAATTGTTCCAAAAGAACACAACGTTAAGATAAAATGGCCAAATGACATCTATGTAGACAACAATAAAATTTGCGGCACACTTATATCTGCAATAATAAGTGGTAACCATGTCTCAACCGCCATCTGCGGAATCGGAATCAATATCAATCAAACACAGTTTTCCGATTGGATTCCAAATCCTATATCTCTGATTCACCTTCTTGGAGCAGAAACCCCAACAGAAACTGCCCTAATAAAAGCAAATGAGGCCATAGCAAAACGCTATAGCCAGTTAAGAGGTAACCTTCGAGCCCCAGATAATGATTATTTGGAAACCCTATTACATTTAGAAGAAGAGCGACCGTACCTTTATCAAGGAAGACAGATACAAGCAACAATAAAAGGAGTGAACCAATTTGGTCACCTTAAACTCATCTGTTCGTCAGGAGAGATGATCAGCTGCCAGATGAAAGAGATAAAATGGGTGTGGTAGACAATGCCCCCTACGGTTTGTTATTTCTTTGCAGGGAGTGCCGCATTTTCTCGATAAGATAGTTGACAATAACATCTGATTGCCTGTCGGTAGAGCAACAAAATATATATAACGTACGTGCAAGATAGGAGACTCCCAGATAACATGTATTAGATAGGTCAATCTGGTTATCTACCACTGGGGTAGGCTGAGTAGGGTCTTTCCGGTTTCGTTGAGTGAAAAAGGCGACATCCCACCCTTCATCCATTTGTTTTTGCTGTTCTGGCGAAAGTGTGGCCAAGTTAAATTCCTCACATAGCCATTTCCATCCTTCATCATCGACTGCCTCAAGCAGGGTGACGTCAGCGGTAATGCCCGTGTCAAGGGTGAAGTTGGTAACACTGGCAACACGGATATCAGTTCGAGACGCATACCGATTATACAAATCTGTTTGGCCTTCCGCCATTAGTGTGGAGAGGAATAGCAAGATTGTGATGGCTATAAACCTATGCAAATACATTATATTGTTTATGTTCTAAGGAATTTCCAAATATCATTTATGACAGAATCGGGTGAACATGCCGTATTGCATGCTACAATGGGATCACAATCTGAGATGATTGTTGGTTGAATGTCATTAACCACCTCTTCTGGTTCATTTCGTATTATTTCCGAAGCTGAAACTGATTTTGAGGGGTGCTGCATCGTCGATTGCTTCAAAACCGGCTTTTCTTCATCCAAAATAGACTTAGTTGAGGTTTCTTGAACAGGTGTTTCTGGAATTGTTGATTGAATGGGCTCTACTTTTGTGACATTAGAGGGTACTATTTCGGGTATTTCAGTCTTTGCAACCATGGGCTTACCAGTATTTATTCCCCCAATAGGAGGATAGACAAAAACAATGAACCCAGCAATTATCAAAACTGAGACCACACCTGTAACTCCTGCTAATTGACGCCGATGAAGCACCTTGGCTCGTCGTGTAGCGGTCGCAATAACTTGTTCACGATGAGTAAGACGTTCAAGTTCTGACAGCTCCTCAGGACTGATATTACCTTCGTATTGACGGCGGAGAAGATTTTCTATATTACTCATTGTACAATGTTTTATTATTCTTTTCAATATCAATTAGCTGTTTTCGAAGTCGCTCGTGGCCCTTATAGAGGAGTTTTTTTACCATCGACTCGGATATCCCCTGCTGCTCAGCTATCTGCGTTTGTGTTAATCCATCGGCATAATACAAGTCAAGCACTTTTGCCAAACGCGGAGGTAGCTGAGCCTTCAACTCACGAAGCTGTTGCAGACGATATTCATCGATTCCATCCTCCTCAGCTGCCACATCAGGCAGGTCCCCTGGTAAACAATAGCTGCGTCTTGAGAGCAGCTTGAGACAGCGATTGTATAATATCTTTACACAATAGCTGTAAGGGTTTGTCACAAAAGTTCGCGACATCGTTACAGTCAAAGCCTCCTGCACCATATCCTCGGTATCTGTTTCGTTACGCAGCAGATTATACGCCATCCGGTAAAAATCCAGATAATGATCGGCTAGCATTTGTTTGTCCTGTTCTCGCATAACGAAAAAATAACTTCTATATATAAGAGCCGAATGATGCGATTTCGTCACCCCTTAGACCCCATTATTTAACTTTTTTTATGATAGTTTGGGATTTTGGGGATCTGGATGAGCCTTTTTTGCTCGAAATCCACTCTGCAGCATATTTGATGAGGACCATTGGTGATACACAGATAAGGGACATGCAAAACCATATTATAACGACATGCTTGGTCGATTACTTTCTGCGTGAGGGGTACCGTTTCCTTCTTGCATTCGACAATAGCCAATGGCCGTACATCACTATCATATACCACAATGTCACATCGTCGAGTCATTCCATTTAATGTTATAGTCCCCTCGACCTGCAGCAGTTCCAAGGGATAACCTTGTTCATAATGCAGCTGATGGATTACATGCTGCCGTACCCATTCCTCAGGAGTGAGGGCGACAAAACGATTTCGAACGACATCGAAGATTTCCTGTTGTCCCCCATTGTTCCTTATTTTAATATTCGGTTTCGGGGGATTCATCTTCTTCTGTTGCAACTGGTTTTTGTTTAAGACCGTTATTGATTTTGTATGAAAAACCTATTGAAATGGTGGGTGAGATGCGACGGCCGTAAACCAAACGGTTAAGCTGGTTGGTGTGAGTCACATGTCCCCAACCTCCTGTAGCAAATACATCCCCAATTCGAAGATTGATAGTTCCTCGCTTTTGCAGCACATCCTTCTTAACTGCCAAGTCGCACCAATATGATGAAAACATGGAGGTCTGGAGATCAAGCCATGGGGCGAAGTACTGCCCCGAGAATTGGATAGTCCAATCTTTCGGTAGGTTCATAAAGGAAGAAAATTTGCCACTTGCCAAAACTGCTTCAGTTGACTGATTGTCCAACAGGGCAGTGCCCTCTATCTTACTTCTATATAGGTTGACGCTGACATTCAATTTCCACCACTTAAGTATCTGCCAATCAACAATCAATTCAAGTCCATAGTTAAAACCACGGTCAAGATTCTGCCAAGTGCTTGCCCAATACCCATCGTACTGGGAGTTGTAAGGTATCCACCAGGAATAGCGGAGTTGGGAGATAGAATCCCACACAAACCCATATTGTGTCATCATATTATTAGTTTGGCGGTAATAAGCACAGGTATAGATGTTCCATTTGTCAAGACTTAAATTATAGGAAAGTTCAAAGGCATTAGTGAATTCTGGGTCCAAATTGGGATTTCCGAAACCTAATTCCTGGCCCTCCCGAACATCGAGATAGGGGTTCAAACTCCACATGTGAGGACGGCGTACGCGGCGACTATAACTTAATTGCATGCTGTTGTTTTTATTTATTTCATAGGAAACATGCAATGTGGGATATAGTTTCCAATAGTCTTTCTTCACAGAATCCGTAGTAGGGTGGTTGACATCATATCCCAGCAGATAGGAATACTCTAATCTAAGGCCTGCTTGGGCTGATAGCTTATCGGTAATTTTACCTCCTATGGTCGTATAAGCAGCATGGGTCTGCTGAGTATAGTCAAAATGAGTTGATGAGATTGAATCAAAATAACGATATGGAAGATGCGTCAGATAATTATACTCTGTACGGAAGTATTCGGCATTTTGGTTAGGCCAATCTAATCGTCCCTCATACCCGGATTCTAGTTTCCATACCTCTGCAAAAGGATGGACATAATTGACTTTGAGATTTAGTGCCTGATGGAAATTTTCGCTTTTCGTTTCTCTAAGATAGTAATTATCAAAAGAAGCCAAAGGATTCTCATATTTCTGCTCTTGCAGACCTTGGCCCGACATGTGACGCATGGAGAATGTAACATCAGCTGTGAATTCCCTGTCTTTTTCGTCAAAACGTCTAATATAACTGACGTTGAAAGTATGATTAATGTTCTTATTAATATTGCTATCTGATTGGACATAATCAAGATAGTGGTCGGCATTAAAAAGGTCAGTAGAAAAAATCTGGCTCTCACGATTTCTCAAACCACCTCTAAGTTGATATGATAGCAAAAGACTATTGTGCTCATTGAAATAATACTCGCCCCCAATCTTCATACTTCCCATATAGTTACTACGGATACTGTATTGATCCATTGTATCACGACTCCAAGCAATTCCATTACGAAGTCGCTCACGACTAGAGCTACTAAAACTGCCGCGGCTTCGCATTCCTCCATCAAGTGTGAAAAAAAGGTTATACTTCTCTGTTGTATAATTAAGGCTGATGCTACCCATCGTTGTGGGTATAACATTCGGCAAGATATCGGGAATTAGAAATGGCAACGGGGTTCCAGCATTCAGATTAATAACGCCATTGAGGCCCAAAGCTCCAGTCGTTTTGTCTTTAAGCTTGATATTGATTATCCCTGACATTCCTTCGGGATCATATTTTGCCGAAGGATTAGTAATCACCTCCACACTCTCAACCGTACTGGCAGGAATCTGTTCTAATAAGGTTTCCAAGTCATTGCCCATCAACTCGTAAGGACGACCATTTATGAGGACCTTAACATTTGAAGATCCTCTTAAAGATACATTGCCATCATTGTCGACCGATACACTTGGAACTTGTTCCAATACATCTGTGGCAGTTCCTCCACTTGAGACTATATTTTTATCTACGTTTACCACACGCTTGTCAAGCTGGTATTCCACCATTGTCCGCTCTGACGTAACTACAACCTCGTTAATCAAAACTGCGTTGGGTTCTATCATGATTTTCCCCAAGCTTATGGAGGATTGTTTTTCGTTGATAGCCAATATATTCGGATAAAAGAATGTGGCATAACCCATAAAGGACACACGAACCAAATAACGGCCATTGGCTACTTTTACTGAAAATGATCCGTTACTCTCAGAAACGGTTCCTGTTACAATACTAGAGTCTTTTGCATTAAGAACAGCAACTGTGGCGTACTCTATGGGAGAGCCCGATTTCTTATCAAATACTTTACCGGAGATTTTTCCTTGAGAAAAAAGCGGAGATGCCGACATCAAAAAAGCAATAAGTATGGCGATAGACTTGGGTATCATATCAATAACTAACAAGCATTATTTGACACTATTTCTTGTTGCTTTCCCTTACAAAGTGTGGCATTTCAAAGGGAATGGGCATGGACAACTCGATAAGGCCACCAAACTCACCATTCTCATACCAAGGCACTTGATAGATTAGTTTTTTGATGCCATTTTTCTCTATTGTATAGGCATTCAATTTTTCATTATCTAACAAATCTTTCAATATGGCAGCGGCACGAGGGGGGTGGCAGTCAAACAGATTGTTTCCAATAATCTTCTGTCCATGGCTGTTCACATTGGCAGATGTAGTATTCATATCCAATATATTGCCTTCTTTGTCACACACGGTTATTGCGACACCTTTAAGCTCTTCAAAATACTTATCCATGATTTATTCTTATCTCTAATTATCAATTAACTCTATCAACTCCATTTGTTTGCAACTATTGTATGGCAAATGGAGCCAATAGAGTTAATTTGCTTATTATTGACGGACAATCTTATCCGTTATTATTTTGCATTGAGGGCAGCCAAAGCGATGCTGTAAAGCTTGGTCTTAGCACTGTCACCACGGCTGGTGAGGATGCAGGGAACCTTTGCTCCAACAACCATGCAAGCCAACTCAGCACCAGCGAACTTGGTGCAAGCCTTGTAGAACACGTTGCCACTTTCAATATTGGGGAACAGGAGGCAATCCGCGTCACCGGCAACTTCTCCACCAACTTTCTTGGTCTTGGCACTCTCAGCATTAATAGCGACATCCAAAGCCAGAGGACCATCAACGATAGCACCCTTGATTTGACCACGGTCGCCCATCTTGCTGATGATAGCAGCATCAACACAGGCCTGCATACCAGTAGATACCTGCTCAGTTGCAGCGAGCACAGCTACTTTAGGCTTAGCAATCTCTAAGCTCTTAGCGGTATTGATAAGATAAGTAAGGATGGTTTGTTTCTGTTTCAGATCGGGAGCAGGCATAACAGCCACATCACTACACACAAGAAGTTTGTGATATGCTGGAACCTCGAAAACAGCCATATGAGTGAGCATGTCGTTCTTCTTACCAGGCATCAAACCAGTTTCTTTATTAAGGATGGCACGCATATATTTGTCAGTTGAAAGCAAACCTTTCATGAGGATATTGCCTTTACCTTCACGGATAAGAGAAACAGCCTTTACACCAGCCTTGGTCTCATCAGCTTCCTGAACAAGCTCGAATTTGTTGGGGTCAATCCCCTCTTCAGCGCAAACTTTCTTAATGGTATCAATATCACCTACAAGAGTGGCATCAACAATGCCCTTGTCGATAGCAGCACTTACTGCTCCAATGGTATGAGAATCGTTGGCATAGGCAGCAACAAGTCTTTTCTTTTCCTTGGTCTTTACGAGTTCCAAGAGATCGTCTAATTTTGTAATCATCTTGTTATAAAGTTATTAATTGTTATACAGATAAATTGATTTCATGCAAAAATACAAAAAATTATCCATATACAAGATATTTTTGTAACTTTGCAAATGAAATGCCATTTGTAGAAAAATTACGTAACTATCGGAGTTTGTCCATTGTAGGACTTGAAAAGAACACTGGAAAGACTGTCTGTTTGAACTATATTCTGCGTCGCTTACACGAAATTGGAGTCACAACAGCTGTCACTTCTATCGGTGTTGATGGCGAACAGGTTGACTCCGTTTATGCCACTGCAAAGCCTGAGATTATTTTGTATGAGGGAATGCAATTTATTACTTCTCAAAGGCACTATCTACAACGACGACTTGTCTCCAAGATTGTGAATGTCGACGAAAGAAGAACAGCCTTAGGACAACTCGTCACAGCCGAAGTGCTTTGCCAAGGGAAAGTCCTTCTATCTGGTGCCGCCACAACTGGGATCCTTCGCCAACAAATAGAACAGTTCAAAACGAATGGCATACAACTATCTATTGTCGATGGGGCACTATCACGGCTCAGCCTTGCCTCACCCACCGTTACAGATGCCATGATTTTGGCTACAGGAGCCGCAGTTTCACCTAACATTCAGCAATTAGTCTCTAAAACTAAATTTGTTTACCGATTAATAAACCTCGAAGAGACTACCCCATCTCTACGAATGAAATTGAGCGATATCACCTCTGGTATTTGGGCCATTGATTCAGAAGGAGAAGTCCATGACTTGGGGATTAAGTCTGTCTTCCTATTAGGGCGTGGTGAGGACAACCTGTTTAGATACGGTGAAACACTATTTGCCGCAGGTGCCGTTAGCGACCGTCTGCTAAAATATCTTTCAGCCCAACCGAATATTAGTCGATGCAGACTTATCGTCCAAGATTTCACCAAACTATTCATATCTCCCGAAGTATACTCTGACTATATCAAAAGAGGTGGACAATTAGAAGTGATGCAACGGTCCAACCTAGTGGCAATTACACTCAACCCAACTTCACCACAAGGTTATACCCTCAATTCATTCGAAACCTGCAAAACTCTCTCAGAAGCCCTAGAGTGTCCAGTATTTGATGTGTTAGCATAGATACACTTTGTATCACACTATCACTAATGGACACGGATAGTAATACTAACCTGCAGGATGATCCCATTCCATATTGAATACAAAAAAGAGGATGCCGATAAACTATGGTGGCATCCTCCTTTTATTCAAACCTGTTTCCAGCTATCTTACAATAAGACTTAGGATTCTATTCACATCATTATCTGATAGTTGATGATGCATCGGAAGACAAATAACCTCGTTTGCCACTCGAGTAGCATTGGGAAGGTTGTCCGGGGATGCGCTAGGAAGACCGCGATAAGTACTAAAAGTACTTATCAATGGATAAAAGTATCGACGACCGAAAACCCCATTTTCTCTCATCGTATCATAAAGCTCATCCCGGGTCATACCATACTCATCGGCATTGACAAATATAGGAAAATAACTATAGTTGTGTTTCACCCCAGGCATATCATTAAAGTACCTAATACCCTTTACATTCTTTAATGCAGAACGATACTTGATAGCCACTTTATGTCGGGCCTCAATTGCAGCATCAACTTGACGTAAATTCAACAATCCATATACAGCACGCACTTCGTCCATTTTACTATTGATACCCGGAGCTATCACCTCGGTCTCACTCTCAAAACCAAAGTTCTTCAAATAATCTATTCTTTCTTTTGTTGCCTTGTCATGCATTATCATGGCTCCACCCTCTATAGTAGTGAAGACCTTGGTGGCATGAAAACTAAGAGTCGAAAGATCTCCATATTCAAGTATGGATTTCCCATTTACCTCAACTCCAAATGCATGAGCGGCATCATAAATAACCTTCAATCCGTACTTGTCAGCAATTTGTTGAATACGGATTATATCACAAGGTTTCCCATAGCAATGGACAGGCATGATTGCAGTGGTCCTTGGGGTAATAGCGGCCTCTATACAATCTGGATCCATCCCACAATTGGTAGGGTCAATATCGACAAAAACAGGCTTTATTCCATTCCACCATATACTATGAGTAGTCGCAACAAAACTATACGGAGTAGTTATCACCTCTCCACTAATACGTAAGGCTTGCAAAGCAGTCAATAATGGAAGCGTTCCATTTGTAAAAAGGCTTATATAGGGCACTTTAAGGTATTCACATAACGCCGACTCCAATCTTTGATGAAACTGTCCATTATTCGTTATCCATCTACTTGCCCAAACCTCTTTAAGCATTTCCGAGAAATCATCAAGGTCTGGTAGGAGTGGCGTTGTGACCGTTATTTGCTTTGACATAATCTAACCTACTAGGCTATTTGAAAAGATTTAATTTCTTAATGTTTCTTCCCAAACAGACGATGTTTCTCTCTCCTGGTTGCTTTTTCTGTTGAAGAATGCTCATTATTCTCATCTTCAAAAGCGCCATAACCATATCCGTAACCGTAACCATAGCCATAACCATAACCATAGCCATACCCATAGCCATACTGACGACCATAGAGAGGTTGCTTTCCATATTTTACATCATTCAGAATAATGCACATGCTGGGGAAAGTTTTGTCTTTATAAAGGCGCTCAACATCAAGGAGCATACGCTTGTCAAACTTACGAGCACGAACAACGAAACAAGTGTGGTCAGCAACACGCTTAATAATGTCAGTATCGACAACCATACCCGCCGGGGCACCATCGATGATGATAAACTCATACTTGTTACGCAACTGGTCAAATAACTGAGTGAATAATTCTGTACCCAGCAATTCAGCAGGATTAGGCGGCAGCGGGCCAGAGAATAATGCATCTACCCCAGGTGCAATTACATCATGCTGAATGAGTTTATCTATATCCGTGACCTTCTTTGTCATATAGTTAACAATTCCTGGATTTTTCCTTGAATAGAACTTATGGGTCAAAGAACCTTTACGCAAGTCAAGGTCAACCACAAGCACCTTCTTGCCTGCAAGAGCAATACTCGCAGCTAAGTTACTCGAAATAAATGTCTTGCCAGAAGCTGGTACCAATGATGAGAATAGTAATACCTTGGCCTTATCGGGTTCACCACTGAGGAACTCAGTCTTTGCACGTAGCAAACGGAATGATTCTGCAACGCTACCGTGTTCCTGATCGGTAATTACGATGTTTCGGGTTTCATTGTTTTCAAGAGCAGGTATTTCACAGAGGAACGGGACGGTTGTTGCCTTCTCCACATCTGCATATGTTTTAACTTGAGTATCAAACAGGCGCCTTAACACATAAAAAACAATAGGTATCAACAATCCAATGATAATACCCATTGAAGTGTCTTTTGGAACATTTGGAGAAATCGGCTGTCCATCAGGTCTAGCATCATCAATTACTTTCGCGTTTCCTTCAAGGGAAGGTTGACTAATCATTAGTTCTTCTCGACGCGTCAGAAGTGATAAATACAATTCTTCTTTAATTTTTTGATTACGTTGTAAGCCTTCGAGATAAATCTGTTTCATTGGCACTGTGCGCACTTTCGATGAAGCAACATTTGCAATGTTACGCTCATTCATAATACGCTGCTCCAGAGAAGAAATATATCCTTCTGTTATGCTTATTAAATCCTTTCTCTGTTGCTCTTGGGATTCTATAGCCCTAGCAGCTACAGGATTGTTCAATGCACCCATTTCTTTGTATTGAGAGACCTGCTGTGCATGATTATTATAATCTGAAAGATATGAAATCACCGCACCATTTGAAACAGCTCCTATTGGCACCACCTTAGTGCCATCACTTGCCTTAATATCATTCAACAATGATCTAGCCATACCTAACTCATCCTGAAGCCGAACGGCCTCATTGGAAGACCTTATACTCGTACTAACATAACTTTCTCCTATACTTGCTGAAGTTACAACATCGTTATTACTACGATAAGCAGCCACTGCCGATTCTTGCGCCCCCAAATCTTCACTAATTACATTAATTCGTTCGTTAATAAAATTGTATGTCTCATTGATTATTCGTTTCTTATCATTTACAGCACCTTCATTATAAACACGAACTACCATGTTGATGACATCTGCACAGCGCTGAGGTGAACTATCTCTTAAATAGATATTGAGAATTGTATTTCTATCATCATTTCTTTCTACATGTAGTTTGGATCGATAATAATCTGCCATCATCTCTTTATTGACAAAATCGACCTTGATTTCATTTCCTATTATGTCATTATCAAAAGCCCAAGTCTTATGCACTATTAGTTTCCCCATAGGAGTTACTACAACTTTTTCCATCGGTACATACAAGGAATGACTACCGGGACGAATTATCAACACATTGTCTTTATCAATTACTCGGATAGACAAATAATCTGGTTCCATGAATTCATCTTCAGCATATTCTATTTCAATAGGGGAAATCCCATAGAGGCTCTTTTCTCTTTTAAGTATATCTGTTTTAGTACTATAAACCACATTCAATTTCAATTCTTCTACCACTTTTAATATTGCAGACTTTGAGGTCAGAATCATCATCTCATTATTAATCGTGGTTGTATAGAAAGAACGTAACCCTAAGGCTGTTCTGACAGAGAGCTCTCTAGTGTCGGAATCACTTACTCCAACATCATTACCATTTCGTATCAATACTTTGGCACTACTTTGGTATACTTTTTCTTGACGGCGTGAGTGAAAGTTGGCAATTAAACCTCCTATTACGGCAAAAATAATTAACCAATGTAAATTTCTAAGCAGCAGGAAAACCAAATCTTTTACACGAAAACTAACAGACTGATTATCGTCCAAAAAAGCCAGATTAGTTTGGCTCTCTTCCTGATGGCTTGAACTATTATTGGAGGGAACTAAGTTATCCATAATATTATTATTTAAATAATGCGATGATGGTTGTAGTAAAAGTCAAGACTGACAATGCAATAGACATCCATGAAACCAGACGACCAGCTTCATCTCGGGGTGTGGCTTTATTATATTTCTGGGTTATAATAAAATCATTCTGCTGAAGCATGAAAAAAGGATCTTGAAATACTGAAGACGAACGCGGATCAAGATAACGCATTACCATCTTACCATCCACCTCTCTCATCACAGCAATTTTATCTCGGCTTGTATAGAGGCTCAGGTCACCACTGAGTGCCAATGCTTCCAAAAAAGTACATCTTTCATTACTAATCGTGATAACCTTTCCACCTTCCGCACCTAAGAAAAAAATCTTAAAGTTAGCGAAACGAACCATTATTACAGCATCTGAAAGATATCCTCCTCGTTCCAATTTAATTCTTAGGCTATCTTGTAATTCTAGTCGAGTTAATCCAAGCACATGAACCTCTCCTAGAATTGGAAATTGAATATTGCCATTAACATCTACAAGATATGTTCCACGATAATTTCCAGCATAACTACTAGTTGTAATACCTCCTCCAATATTAAAAGGCTTTGCCAACTCTTCATTAGAAGCAAATACATAAATATTGAGTTCATCATAAGGTGCAATAGTAGCCTGAAATTTATTCTCCAACTCTATTTGGCTACCATGATGCATATCCTGCAGATAATTAACCTGACTTGGTGTAATACAAGAGGTTAGTGCTGTCATTGCTATAAATGCAATCAATGATAATTTTTTTACAACTTTCATATTATTAATAACGAATAAATGAATTGATTATTGTTTTTTCTTATTTTCTTTTTATCAAAAACCGTTTTACATTATTCTTTATCGACTGCAAACAGAATTCTTTAATATATTGCATACCAAACGAATTCCACCTTTGTGGGTGAGTAGTCATCAAAATAGTGTATCCTGACTTATTAAGGATTGAAGCCCTATCTTGCAGTTGCTCAATAATGTCGTCTGTAGTGTGGAAACTCAATCCTTCAGATTCCCATTTCTCTTGGAAGAATGGGACTTTGTCCCTAACACTCACATGGTAACCGTCCCAACGTCTGCCTGTATCTGTCAAGTACAATGTCTTTGAAAAATCAGTATCTAAATAAGGTTCATAAACGATACCCAGTTGACGGTAATCATACTTTTTCCAGATATCCTTGCTATCCCATGGACTTCTAGGCGACCCATGCATACAAATGCTGTCTACCGGAACCATCTGACGCAGTTTTTCAAGATTAGTACAAAAATCCTGATAAGCAGCATCGACATCGCCATTGCAAGTTGTCAGTGACTCATAATGATACCCAATTTCATGCCCCAACGAATGGATCTCCTTAATAATTTCTTCATCGTAACTCTCTGGTACCACTCGGAAAAAATAAGTTGCTTTCAAATTCAACTGTGTTTCTATTCGGGCTGTACGCAAAGAGTTTTGGGGGAGACGGTCGACATCATGCCTTAGCCGGAAAGCCAAGCCACTATTCTTCAGAGCCACAAGAAGTTCTTTATACTTATCTATGGTGAAATCCATGTTCGAGATTAAATTTTTTCAATAAGTTCAACTATTTGAGCATTGCAATCTCCAACCTGTGCGTAATATTTATCTCTTTTCTCCATCCACTCAACTTTACGGCTATTCTTAGACATGTCAGTTGCCAGAGATATTGCCTCTGCCGGTTCTGCCACATTATAAAGTAGACCATACTTTTCCTGCAACATGATAAAGTTGGACATATCATTCGGCCCCACAAATGAATTAGAACGAATAGCTGGAGTTCCCAAAAGTGCAGCTTCGGAAGCCATCGTTTGGGAGTCTCCAATATAGAGATCTGCAAAACTCAACACATCATGAATCACCGAAGCCGGCGTTGGGAGCCTATACGGTTCTAACTCATCTGGCAAATCATTCTCTGAGGAAATGTAAACATTCATGTTTTTTGAAATGGCTTGGACCAATTCCTCCTTTTCGCGCTGATTGAAACCACTCTTCCCCACATCATGATTAGCAAACCAACCGACGAACCGGACAACTGCATAAGGCCGCTTTAATCCATATTTCTCAATAACCGCTTCATCTGCCTGAAATACATGGGGCGAGAGATAACAATCTTCAAAAATACCTTTTATCCTATAATGTTTACTTCCGTAATCCAGTCGGAACGAATCAGGAGTAACCACCTTTGTGCACATTGGCACCACATATCTGTTCGTAACCTTTACTACCTCAGAATCAGGAAAAATAACAGATTTCTTGTGGAAAATCTTTGCCATTGCCGAACCATACCACGATGCTTTCGAAACAAACACATCTGGCCGCTGTTCTTTTACAATTGCTATATATTTAAACATTAGCCCGAACGTTCCAAGCACCTTGGACAGCATGGTTTTTCTATGCTTTCCGAAAACCGTGTAGCCCACATGCTCCTCCTGAAGCACGTTCAGCAAAACATCCTTATCCCTGGCCAATACTGAAATCTCATGTCCGCGCGATTTCAAAATCTGCATTACATACTTGAACTGATAATAATGCTTGGGGTGATTTAGTTCAAAGATATATTTCATTGTCAGTCAAAAAAAGAAAGAGGTAGCCTCAAAATCGATTACTGGTCATTACCGCCCAAAACTTTTACAACCTTAGCCGGAACACCTAGAGCTAAAGAATAGTCCGGCACATCTCGCGTCACCACCGACCCAGCACCAATCACCGATCCCTTGCCGATAGTGACCCCAGGCATAATAATGGAACCTATCCCTATGTGAGCTCCATCTTTTATGACTATGGGGGCATACTTCAAAGGGCAGCTCATCACGGGTAAGTCTCTCTGATAATATTTCAAATCTCTCTGATGGCACAACAATTGGCATCCAGCAGTGACCCACACATTCCTTCCGATGGTAATAAGATCAGGCCGGGAATCGTCAATCAGTACGGAGCGGGCAATCTTAGATCCCTTTCCAACATGAACACCCCTAAAGCGGTGAATCATGGTTGTTATCTGAGCCGGAAAAGTAAACTGAGCCACAATGGACCAAAATCGAATCCATACTCCAATAATAATAGACCCAATCGTACGGTGCTGATTATTTGACATACTCAAACTTTTTTTCTATAATTGGCAAACAAATTAAAACAGAAACCTATAGGCTTCAGATCAAGAGTTGGGTGTAAGAAGACAACATCGACGTATGCCATGTGCATACAATAATACTATTAGGAGCCATACGGCAACTTGACCATTCAGTCATTAGGGGCATTTGACAATCTATTGATTATACAGGAATGACCGCTTGCCGTTAGCCAGTGGCTTAAAAGAATCTACATACTCAATCGTAATTTCCACCTCATCGCCCACATATTTCCGTATTGACTCATATAGCAAATCATGCTCAGCCTGAGAGTAGTTCTGTCTCTTTTGAATTTGAACTAAAATGGTCGAATCGCTCTTTTTCACCATTCTGAAAGCCTCTACATTAAAGTTTCGAAAAAGGATACTAAACCCTGTGGTAGTAAGCTTATGTCCATTCTTAAAAGAGACCACGTCAGAAGTCCTTCCAATCACCTCCTTAAGCAATTGCCCATTATACCCACTGCTGTTAGCCGTATCACACATCTGCACCTCATCGCGATTAGCATAGCGTATTGTGGGGAAAGCAAAGTCTACAAGATTGGTAGCATACAACTCGGAAGGCTTTTCCGAAGGAGCCTCTAGCCAGGTCGAGTAACCCACATGGTACATCCCCGGCTCTATCTCATAAGCAGTGATACCTCCGTCTTTGCTCCCATAACAATCCATCACTCTCGCACCCCAAGTATTCTCAATTTCCTCCCTATATGAAGGAGTCAACTTCTCTGAAGTGGCAAATGCCACATCAAAATGCCACTGCACATTGTTCTCCCGGCAATATCTTGCCAACAAATAGACAGCTGTAGCATAACCATATATGTAATGGATATTATTTTTTCGAATTATATCCATATATTTGGCACATGTGGCATCGTCCATATTCATACCATTGAGCGGAATAGTATTCCTCAGTCTAAAATAGACCTCATGCACCAAACTTTTCTTGTTAGTTGGGAAAAGCGACGAACTGCCCAATGACACATATTTATCACCATATTTATAACCAAACCGTTGCCACGAAAAAATCTTCATGGCAGTGACGAATCCCCATGTGTTCTCATCACAAATATATTTCATCGGCTCACCCGTCGACCCTCCAGTTGCACTTTTTCTATGGGGATACTTCTTTATATTATCAGGAATTAGGTCGTCGTATCTTTCCTTTATAGTGTTTCTATCCAAAAATGGAAAGAGCTTAATATCCTCTAAAGATTTAACATCTTGTGGTTTAAGACCCATCCTGTCCATTACCTCTTTATAATACCGTGTATGGCAATAGGCGTGATTAACCAATGATTTTAATTGGGCTGTTTGCCAGTCGAGCACCTCTTGCTTTGTCCAGGCACTCATACGGACTATCTGCCTATACCATTTCATAGCGCAAGTACCCATTACCATATCGGCCATTGGGAACATGCAATTCAACAAAATAGATTCTTTTATGTTTCTATTCATACTATATTTCGAGCTTGCTTTGCTGAGGGGAAACCTTTTTGCTAGACTTTGTTCTCTTTCTCAAAAAGTCGTGTTTCTTACCGAAGCTTATCTCGGAGGTTTTTGAAAGGTCGAAGAAGGTCCGTTGACGGTTTGCCGAAGGTCCGAACGATTAATCGGGAACAAGTTAGGGCTCTAGCGTTTCTATTCTTGACTAACGAAGATAAATGGTTAACATTCGGAGAGATCTGTAAGTCAAATTCTATCAGATGAAGTTCAGGCACTTAACTATACAAGGCTTTATTCCACAGACATCATTTATATAAATAACTGTCTCAAAGCAACTAGTACAATTTGCATAGTTCCATCCATTCGTCTGGGCTTAATGAATTCATCTACTCTTCGATGAATTTATTAAGCCCTAAATGCTTGTCAAACTTCAGTAAACATTATCACCTGAACGCAGTTAAGTTATTAGCTATGCTTTTGATACTAGTCCCTTGTAAACAGATATTATTTTATTTGCAATCTTTTCGGTTGTCAATTCTAATTTTAATAACCTATCCCTGCCACGGGTTGTCCTATTGAAGGCCAGTGCCTCTCGGAGAAATGCAGAAAACTCTGACGGACTAAAGGTCTTAGCAACATAAGTCCCCTCAACCCCATTTGTTATCCACGATACGTCACCCACATCAGTTGATACAATCGGACAATTACACGCCATAGCTTCCTTTACCACATTCGGGGAACCTTCATTCAACGAAGTCAATACCAAAACATCAGCTGCACACATGTATTTTACTATCTCATCATGGGGTTTGTTGTACACAGGGACGAGTTCAACATTATTATCATTAATAAGTTCTACTGACTTTTGCGCTAGGGCGAAGTTTTTCTCCGGACGTTTGGGGTCAGAAACGAAAATCACATATCTTTTATTATTAGCTAATCCAAGCATTCTTCGGGCCTCTTCCTTGTCAATTAAATAAAACTGGGACAGATTGACTCCATTGGGAATTACTGGCAGGTCTATGGCTAATTGATTGGATGTCCGCTGCGACTTAGTAATCGTGCTGTCCCACACATGCTTGACAAAAAAACGAACCCAATATAATTTAAAAGATTCATGCGGGAAACTTCCCAAAATGGAAACGACCACCTTGGTCCTTAATCCAACACAGGCCATAGCGGCCACGACTCCACATATTGAATAATGCGCATGGACTATATCGGGACGTTCTTTTTTTATAAGATTTCTTAGTTGGGGTATGCTTTGGGCGTAGGCCTTCCATCCCTTTCCAATGATTGGGAATAAGTGCATATCCACCCCTTGTTGTTTTAATGACTCAAACTGCGAGTTGACGAATGCACTAACCGTACCTACAGTTTTATTACCACTTGCTACAAAGACGACCTTCATTTATTTCAAATTATTCCAGTACCATTCACATGCCTGTTCGAAACCAGACAATGCATTATATTTTGGCTGATAACCTAACACCCGTTGAGCTTTTATTATTGAAGCTTGGGAATGTGGGATATCTCCCGGACGATTATCTCGATAGCATGGTTTTATATTGGCAATATAAGCATCATAATGAGACAGATTGGTTCGTAAACAATCAAATAACTCATTAAGGGTTGTATTGCCTCCATATGCCACATTAAAAACCATATCAATTGGTGCATTCTTAGGCAAAGTCATATTATACAATGACGCTCTCTCTCTAATAACTTCAGAGGGTGTTACTGCAGCTAACTCATTTGCTTGTATAACATTATCAACATAGGTAAAATCTCTCGAATAACTGCCATCACCATTGATGAAGGGTGAATCATGACGAATTAGTGCCTTAACCCACAGTGGAATAACAGCAGCATAAGCTCCATTGGGGTCCTGTCTACGGCCAAATACATTAAAATACCTCAAGCCTATCGTTTCTATTCCATAAAGACTTGAGAATACATTTGCATATAATTCATTAACATATTTAGTTATAGCATAAGGTGAAAGTGGACGACCAATATTATGCTCAATTTTGGGCAATTCCTTACTATCTCCATAAGTAGAAGAACTAGCAGCATAGACAAATCTTTGAACACCAGCATCACGCGCTGCAACCAACATATTCAGAAAACCATCTATATTGTTACTATTTGTATTTATCGGATCATTAATACTACGTGGAACGCTACCCAAAGCAGCTTCATGCAATACAACATTAGCTCCACTTACAACCTTCCGACAAGTATCAAGATCTCTGATATCACCCTCAACAAAACGAAAATTAGTTTTTCCAATCAATGGCTCAATATTATGTATGAAACCTGTAGACAAATTATCCAAACATGTAACATCATATTCCTTTTCTACGAAATACTCACAAAGATTGGAGCCTATAAAACCTGCGCCACCTGTTATTAATATTTTCATTTTTTCTTATATAATTCTTTTTCTTTTCAAATTATCTTCACACTACAGAACAGAATGCCAAGAAAGAGAAATTCTTCTTAATCTGCTTCACGACAAACCTCTCGATCCAAGTTTAAAGAAAGCCCAAGCCATAATCATCACTGGCAATATCAGAAACCAGATTTTCACAAACCTATAATTCTTAGCATTTAACTGAGTTATTCCATAGGCAGCAATCATTAGCAATATAGGAAATCCCGGTAACAAAAAGCGTTCAGAATTTGCAAATCCACTGGTGGATATAATACCTAAATATGCCATTACAAAAGCTCCTATCAAAGAAAAATCACGCCAATTTTTTTTCTTAAAAATAGCACTATATAACGCTATTAGCACGAAAATACCCATAAAATTACGAACATAGTTTCCCGCATTCACCATTTGCTGATTATACTGCTCATCAACATCAACCATCGTAGGGAAAGGCAGGACGAAAATCATAGGTGCCATGACTGTTCCAGTAGCATACTTTGCCCACTCCACGCCCTTATTAACTTGTTGACTCCTTTTTAAATCTTGATTAGACCCACGAGACTCCCAGTATCCTTCTACCTCATTTGCAATAGTTCCACCGGCCATCACCGCAACAGCTATAACAGCCCATATGATTAGAACCATTCGATTAGATTTTGTCATCACAGCTGTACTTGAAAAAACCAAAGAAGTAAAGAAGGAGAATATCACTGCAGCGCCTAAGACTGTCCTAAAAAAGAACAAACTAATCACCAACAATGCTGAAACAACAATATTTAAAATATTCACATGCTTCTGTCGCAAAATGTTATCTAATCTTTCCAATGCGGCCATGGTCAAAAATATCATTTCAGTTTCTTTCAAATGCATTCCACAATAAATAACCAAATTTGGACAAAGCACACAAAAAATACCTGCTATTCGACCTGCTTCCTCTCCAAAGTTACGCTTGGCCAACTTGTAAACAAGAATACATGTCCAGGAACTAAAAATTGTTTTTAGAATACGAGTGACTAATATGTTGGGGCCAATAATTGAATATAGTAGAGTTAGATATAATGGGTAGCCAGCGTCCGAATAGGAACCTGTGAACAAGTAATCCATTGCATTAGACCACCCTATCTCCTTAAGCCAAATAGCTGTTTGGTGATATGCTAAAGCATCACTAGAACCGAATTCAAATGGTATTCCTGTATTAATTAAATAAAAAAAGTAAGAAAAAACCACCCATATTAAACGCAAAACAAGAGCGGTTAAAAATATTTTCCTAATAAATGTCTTTTCGTCTATCTCTAACCATTTTTTTGAATAACGATTGGACAATAGGAAGAATAATAATACCCATATAATACTGATTATAATGAATGCTGGTTTCAACATATAATTCATGAAAACAACACTCACTATCGCCAACGAAATGATGTAAATAATTATCGCCCTTGACGAAAACTGTTTTGGAAAATATGGTACCAAATGATTAATTATTAATAATTACTAATACCTCTCAGAAAAAAATGCTTCATAACTGCACCAATTGTGCGCATTTTGAAACAGAATCTCTCCAAAAACAATGGAGAATGATAGAATTGGAATGACTGTTGTGACACGTTATTCCAATCTATTTTAGCCAACTGGGCCATTGCCTCTTTATGATACTGATGAGAAAGATAGAATCTGCACAATCCATTTGCCCGCAACATATCCATCAATTTTTTTAAATCCGTGTTCCTTGTCTCCTCTTCTTCTAAATAATCCAGATTCCACAACATATGAGTTTTTGGATCTCTTAGCTTTCTTGTAGCCCTATCTCGTATTGGTACATCCTGAAAATAATTGGCTAACGGTTTATTAACCAACACCACTGGGTATTTCAATGCTATCCGAATCCATAAATCAAAATCCTCCCCTAAGGTGATGCCCTCTCTGAACTTCCCAGATAAAACAAACACATCCCGTGGGATTACAACAGAGCTTGATGTTATTGGCATACATAAATTCTTGGCATAGACTTGACAATAATCAATATAGCCCCTATCAAAATCATCATCAACTCCTATCGGAGCCTTTCGTTTTTTCCCATTTTTTACCAGATTGAAACCTGTCCCATACAATCCCGCATCAGGGTAATCATCAATCAGCCTGTTCATCTCCTCTAGGAAACCCGGTTCCCACCAATCATCAGAATCCAAAAAACAGACGTATTCGCCTTTTGACAAATCAACACCATTGTTCCTTGCGCTAGAAACTCCGGCATTGGGTTGAGTAATCACCCTATACTTATTATTTTTTGAACCAAGAATCTTAAGTGCTATTTCAAATGAACCATCCGTACTTCCATCATCCACAACTATCAACTCATAATCACAAAAGGTTTGGTGTAGGATACTATTTAAAGTTCTCTTAATATAATTCGCCTTATTATACAAAGGCACTATCACAGAAAACCTAATCTCATTCATATAATCCACACCAACTAAATCTTTCAATTGAGATGATTACAACTCAATTAATAACTTTCTTCTTCAGATAATAACTATCTATTGGTTTCCTTCCAATACCTTGTCGATACCGATAGTTTGACTCTCCATCAGTAAACACGGGAATGAGTTCTTTCTCAATTAGTACTTGCTGGGTCATTGGGGAATAGTTGCCCCATGTATACGCATAAAAAGGAACATATTGTGGATGTTGCTCCAAGATACTCATGCACTTTTCTACCGAGTGGGCAAATTCCTCCTTCGACATCTGGGTTGCATCATTATGCTCATATCCATGCATCCCTATGGTAATCATTGGTGATCTCAAATTCCACATCTCATCCTTCAAGATATATTGAGGATTGTCAGTATAACCCTCTCTCTTGCTCACGCCATCCATATATTTGGGATTCACGAATAGTGTCACAGGTATCTGCTGTTTTTCTAAAAATGGTAATATGTCCATAACAGAAGCAAAACCATCATCACATGTCAAAACAGCATAATTAATAGTTCTAATCAAATCTCTTCTTAACTTCTGAAATGCCTCATCTAAAGAAATAAAATGATACTTGTCTTTTAGTGCCAAAATATTGGTTTTGAATTCATCTGTAGGAGTCCAATCTGCACGCTGATTCAGTTTCTCATCGTATCTGTCAGACACAGCATGAAACACAAAAACCTCTATTGGACATAACAAAAACTTGCTTATTCGTTTTGTTATTCTTCTTGAAAAAGTAAAGCAATCCAACATTCTTTTCCCATCTATTATGAAAATCTCGCGCTCTCTAATCGAGAGAACCTAAGCAAATATCTTATTCTCTATTAAATATGACTACTTCTCTTTGATGATTCGCCTTAGATTTTTCCCAAAAGTTTTAAATTTACCATTTATTATGAACTCTACTATCGCATAATAAAGCGATTTTAACTTATTCTCTTTAGAAAAAACGACCACACTATGCTGAAGGGTCTCGCAATATATGCGTTTTGTGGCAGCTTCATGTGTCTTTCTATATAATTCGCCGTCAATTGGAAGATATACTTTACTATACTCTATTGGTGAAAGGATGGAGGCCACTCCACCAGAATGGATTCTATAAACGCCCCCTACAAAAGAAAAGATATAGCCTTTACCGACCTTTAGTAAATGGTATATCTCATGTGTATCTCGATAATACTTATATTTCTTTTGCCACTGAGGAGAGAAAGATTCCCGACGGAATAAAATCGTTAATGGCTGGGTTATCCAATCTTTAAAAAACATATCTATAGTCACATCCACTCCTTCTTGTCCTTCCGCAAAAAGCTTTCCACATCCATCCTCTTCCACCTTACCCGTTTTCTCATACAAATATTGGCAACGATGAAAACACACCGAATACTCCGGATGGCTCTCCATAAAATCAACTTGTTTCTGCAATTTTAGAGGATCAGTCCAATAGTCATCTCCTTCACAAGAGGCAATATATTTACCACGTGCTCGAGAATAATTGAAAACAATATCCATACGGCCTCTGTAGCCATTAGAATATTTGTTTTGAGTTTCGTATAGTGGAAAGATAATATCCGGGTATTTCTGCTCATATTCACGAAGAATCTCAGCTGTATCATCTGTCGAAGCATCATCGTGAACTAATATCTCTATGGGAAAGGAGGTTTTCTGCAACAGAAAACCATCTAAACATTGCCGTACAAACTTTGCATGGTTGAACGTCAAACAACAGATACTAACTATAGGTTGCTGCCTATTCATATTCTATAACAAACTTCTCATCAATCTCTTTTTGGAGATTCTCCATTGCCTCTTGGTTTTTAGTACAGGCAACGTAAAAGCCTATTCTATTGCCTCCGTCGGTGGGACGCTGGATTCTATCTCCGATCTTGAAATTTAATTGCCAGTACAACACTTCTGGACTTAAATCTAAGAAATCTGAGCCTTTTACAGTTCGGACGATTCCACCTTCTTTTGACGTATCAAAGAACTTCAGCACGGCCACTTTATCTGTTCGTAGTTGTTCTTGGTCTACTTTATCGGTCACTTCATTACCAACGAACATATCAATCAAGATTCCGTAATTATCAATTCCAGTCATGGCGGGCACAATATGTGACGAGATTAGGTTGCCGCCCCCCCGAGCACCAATCTCAAGAAGGTAAAACTCACCATTTTCATACCTGTATTCGGCATGAGTAAAGCCAAATGGCAAGCCAGACATATCTACGAATTGATTGTTTATCTCACGTAACCGACCATAATCATACCGCGGATTATCGTATGAAAAGAATAGGTAATTGTCTAAATTTCGGTTATATTCAAACTGCTGTTTCTCCGATATTGCCAAACACACATGACCTCCGGGTAACTTTATTCCGTCAACTGAAAATTCCGATCCAGAAATATATTGCTCACATATCACCGCATGCCTGTGATGAGAGTAACCTATTGAGTAATCAAACACAAGTCTCAACTCCTCCTCCGTATCAATGGTGTATACCCCTCGACTGCTATTAGCATCTATGGGCTTTATCACCATTTTATGAGCATTGATTCTGCTGAGCTTCATTCCTCTAAAGAATGACAAGGCTTCATCCAAAGACTCGCATACTTGATATGCCGGACATGGCAAGGAGTGGTCGCGACAGAAGTCTCTCATCTTTGATTTGTCCGTGTATAGCAGAGCCATCTTTTCGGTTTGCGATGGTAGGCCTAATTGACTTGAAACATACGCTAAAGTAGGTGTGGCTATATCACATTCGTCTGACATGACTGCGACAACATTTAATCTCCTGGCTGCCGACAAAACGGCTTCTCTATCTAAGATGTCCGAAAAGACTATTTCATCAGCATATTTGAAAGCTGGTGCATCGCGATAAGGATGAACTACGGCAACCTTATAACCCCGTTGTTTAAGTTTTTTTATAAGTGGTATCTGCCATACTGTACCAGGCATAACCATAACCATACTCGTCATTGTCAAAGGAGTTTATTTATTCGTCTCATATTTATTTCATCCTCTGAGGATAAATCTTGCTTAAACGTGCCATCGCCATTGGCTATCCCCAAAACGACATGGACTTCATTGAAATTATCCACAACAACATCTCCGAAATCTCCAATAAGTCCTCCACTTACAATTGGGATGCCCCCTACTGAAGTTTTTCCCAAACGAGAATTGACCAATTCGCTCGTCTCCATCAAGTTTACCACAATTCCTGAGATGCCAGCCCTATCATCCGAACGATATACTTTTGCTCCACTTTGACGCTGTTGCCTGATAAAATCTTGTGAGAAGTTGTTTATACCTATATCAAATATCTGTTCAAAATCCATTGTGGACAACTCTCTCAAGAACGAGCATCGGGATTGAATCTCACACCCAATCAAGATATTAAACCGTTCACCCGGAACTGGGTTAATCCTATGAATAAATGGCGATTCGAGTTCCACCTTGCCTTTGGTCAGAGGGAATGTAGGTGTAGGGTATTCTTTCTCGAAAACACAAACTTCAATACCTTTACTCAACAACTCCAATACCATTCTTGTCGCCAAGGCATTCTTACCAACAAGTAAGAGTTTACTATCAAAAATCGTTTTAACCTCTTTTTTTCGCACGATCTCCATCATGAATGCTATCGCCGAAGAAATCCATGTTGAATAATCGCTATAATACGCCACAGAAATACCTTTAGACTCTGCCAGCCTCGCTGTAGCGATACGTATATTTTCTGTTTCCCTCCTCTTAAAGTCGATATCAAGCATTATCGTGTCCACTATTCCAACCGATCGATCAATAAGATATGGCAAGAAACTATCATCACCTATTGAAACGAATCCAATAATGTTTGATATACTTTCTCTTACAGATGGAATACAAACCTCAAAATCATCTTCTTTTGTATGCTGTATTAAAATCAAAACGGACCGTTTGTTTGTCATTCTCACCAAACCATCCATTTCTTCAAGCATCTGATCGAGCCTTTGCTTTGCATCCATAATAAACCAAAAATCAAGCCGACTACTAATAACTATCGTTTCTTTTCTGTTCTCACCTTAGCCATAAAATGGCTATATATTTTTATGCGCATACGCTGGAGCATAATCGAATCTCCTGCCATTTTTCAACCTCAATGCGGCAAGGTCAAACAGCTCTTCTGATGGATTTATCACATTGATCTTGCAAACTTCTTCCATCAACAAGTCTGGGTCTACCCCATATTTTCTCGAAGACTCTTCCAACAATCCAGTAAATGAATCATGGAAATTATTTATTCCGATGTTTATCTCTCGCTTTGTATTGCCTAAGTGCACGAGCCCTCCCACGACCCTCTCTCCCTCATCAGCTAATTCTAAAACATTGCACTTATTGGGTATTATATTTGCCTTTTGGCAAATGGCTACTAGGGATTCGATATGTGCGTTTCCCGCACCACGTCCCAGTCCTTGAAGGGTCCCATCCACAAAGTCTGCACCAGCCTGTATTGCAGCAAAACTATTGCCATTGGCTAACTGCATATTGTTATGTCCATGAAATCCGACCGAGATATCATAAAAATCCTTTATTGACCTCACATAATCTGAGACCTGATTAGGCAACATTCCTCCGGCAGAATCCACAAGATATAAACAATCTGCACCCGAATCAATAACTCCTTTAGCCATCCGGACAAGATTGTACTTACTAATCGTATATGTTTTCATTAGATTACAACTAACCCAAAGCCCCAACGACTTGGCATAACTAATGTAATCAAATGTGGTTTCTATCGTTGTTGCATTAGCTCCTACTCTAACGAATTCCCCTCCATTCTCCTGAAACCAAGCAATATCCTCTTTCCGCCCAATACCCGGAATAAAAAACATTCCCAGCATTGAGTCTCCTTTATAAGGCATACAGGCCTCCATGAAATATTCATCCGTGTGAGGCGTTGGGCTACCATGCCACATTCCGAGACCCAAAGTATTGCCAATCTCTATATATTTGATGCCTGCTGAAGAAAGGGTGATAACAATCTTCTTTAAAGGTTCTCTTTCCCACTTATTATTGGTCACATATCCCCCATCCCGAATAGTACAATCCAACACATTCATTTCATCAAATTATCATATTTACACCCATATTTCAAACCAACTATTCCCCTAAAAGTAAACTGCACAACTTATTCCAAACCTCTTTTCCACTTTTCTTGCCAACCCTCAACTGCTTATATAGTATCAGTATTCTTGCCAACTTAATGTCCTTAGAACCTATAATAGTCACTATTCAGGCCTATTCATTCAGTCCTCATAATAGCACCCGTTCTGACAAATCTATCCAAATATTCGCAGTCAATTGATAACGATTCATAAGAGACAACAAGAATCTAGCTATTTTAATTCTACATAATTCCAACATATTATGTTTTTCTTTCCCATAATAACGGAATGCAAAACCCTTATATCGTGAAAGTGACCTATATGTTTCTGTCGTCAACTGCAGTTTTCTCTCGTTAGTGACTTTTAATAAATGATTCAATTCCGGTAAAGAGGCTTTGAAAATCAAACGAGAGAATTTGGGAAAATATAACATGTGCTCTAATTGAAGAAGCGCTAGTCTTACCATACGGTCGTCTTCACTAAGCAATCTGTTTATGCCTCCCGGATAACTAATATATTGGTATCCTGACTGATTAAGATAGATAATGTTTCCAAACTGAAGATGAAATAGTGTAACCGTCGTATCCTCATAATCTAATCCCAGCAATTCGATTGGACTCTTGTTGCAGTTCCTTCTGTATACAAAAGACTGATGCTGGGAAAACAATGTCGGATGAGAGATATAATATTCGCCTGAAATAATCTCAAGATTTTTTAACTGACTGTTGGAAAACCATCTTTTTGCCGTATCGAATGGCTTGTCTGCTCCTACAACAGCCATATTTTGCATGCACAACCAACAGTCAGGGTGTTCTTCCAATAATTCTATTTGCTTTTGGTATGTATCACCTGGTAACAAAAAATCATCGCCATCCACTTCTGCATAATATTTCCCCCTGACCAGTTTATAGGCACATCCCCTATTATAGCTTGCCCTATCTGAAAGTGACAAGGGATTGCAATCATCCGAATTTACACGATAAATAGTGAACAAATCCGGATACCTGCTCTTGTAATCCTCCAAAATTGTCCATGTATTATCAGAAGACCTATCATCGCCCACAATTATCTCATATGAATATTTCATTTCTTGAGACAATATACTATCCAGGCAACGACATATACACTGCCCATGGTTGTGGGCTACCACTATGTAACTGAGCAGGGGTTGCTGCCTATAGGTATCGCCTAACGCTTGAGGTTGCGCCATATTCTCCTCAAAAGATTGTATATTAAGTAGTAGAAACTCCAAAGCACTATACGGGGATGTTTTTTCCAATATGCTTTGAGTATCTGGGACCGAATACTCCAAGGAAGGTGATGAGATGTTTGCATACGCGCCCAAAACTTTGCGTATTTCGACTGGGGGATGTTATATTTGTCGCAAATGAGATTCAGAACGGCAAGGTCTTCTTGGCACGAGACACCTACCTTCATCATCTGTCGCGAGGTGTTGGAGGCATGCTGCCTATATCCTGTTAGGACTTCCATCACTTCTAACACGTCAGTCACCTGTGCCATTTGGGCATAGAAACCGTAGTCACCGCTGCAGCGCATAGTTTCGAAGAAGGAGCTGTCAACCTGCAAGAATGCGTCGCGCCTGAAAACACATGAACTGACATTGTAGATGGTGGTAGTGTATAACAGTTTCTGGACAGCGAACTGTTTGCCTGTGTAGTAATGCTTTGCACCATCAACCTGATCAACACCTAATGTTTTGCCTGCGGCATCAATCCACCGCAGATGGGAGTACGCCAGCCCCACCGTGGGATGATCGGCAACGGCTTGCATCATCCGTTCTAAGAACGTGAGGTCGGCGACATCGTCACTTTCAGCTATCCAAATCCACTCACCTTTTGCCAACGACACTCCGCGCTTCCACTGCTCGAATGGAGAACCCGAATTTATTTCGTTCACCACGAGGTGCGACACCTTAGGATAGGTGGCATAGGGCTGCAGTACTTCGAGGCTGTTGTCAGTGGAATGGTCGTCGAGAATTATCACCTCGAAATCCTGATAAGTCTGCAAGAAGACTGTGTTAAGACGCTCGCCTAAGAAGAGTGCGTGATTATAGTTGGGGATGATGACGGAGACCATTTGGACGAGTGTTACTAGTTGAGAACAACCTCCCTGTTCATTGTTTCTCGTATCCGACCAGCCAGTTTTCTCTGATAATGGACATCTTGGAGCTAATGTTTTCGGAAAAGGTATTAGCGTGGCTGTGTTCGTCGATGTCGACATGGAACGTCAGTACCGACTGTTCGCCGGCATAGTTTCTGACGCATTTTTCGGCTACGTCTAATTCTATTTTGTAGTCGCCGTTGGAGAGGGTGTTAGCGGGTATTTCGAAAAGGAATTCGTACTCGCCTGGTTCGAGGGTGTAGGCACCATTTTGGTCATTGTAGTCAGCCCTTGCCAAGGGGTATTGGAAGGAGCTCATAAGGTTGAAACCTACGACCAAATGACCGACAGGCTGGTTGACGCGTATGGTGAAACGGATTTGGACGGGGGTGCTTGTATATATGAGACTTCCTGTCTTGGGACCGACACTTGCCGACAGTAGCACGAGTTTCTGGTTGGCGTGGGGGTTGGGGTTCTGGTATTCAGACTGAACAACTTGCTCGGAGAGGTATTTGGAAATGGTTTCGGAGGCAGTGCCTGCGTATGAGACGAAGCCTTTTTCCAGCAGTATTCCAGATTGGCAGAGGCGCTGTATACTCGCCATGTTATGGCTCACAAATAGTACTGTACGACCTTCTCCCTGACTTACATTCTGCATCTTCCCAATTGCCTTTTTCTGAAATTCTGCATCTCCCACAGCCAACACTTCATCCACAACCAAAATCTCTGGCTCTAAGAACGCAGCAACAGCAAAACCCAGGCGAACGGTCATACCTGAACTATACCTCTTCACGGGTGTATCAATATATCTCTCGCATCCGCTAAAGTCTATGATTTCATCCAGTTTTCGTGAAATCTCATCCTTAGTCATTCCAAGTATTGCTCCGTTCAGGTAAATATTTTCCCTTCCTGTCATCTCCGGATGGAAACCTGTTCCCACTTCCAAAAGGGAGCCAATTCGGCCTCGTGCCTTTATCGTGCCTGTGGTCGGACCTGTCACTTTTGATAACAACTTAAGCAAAGTGCTTTTCCCTGCGCCATTTCTACCTATAATACCTACCACCTCCCCCTGCTCAACCTTGAAGTCAATGTCTTTCAAAGCCCAGACATACTCACTATCGGCCTTTTTTGAACGGTCGTTTACCGACCCTATCTTCAAATAAGGATCCTCCTTGCCCCGTACGTTGACTGTCCACCAACGATTAAGGTCATGGCTCAACGTCCTCGTTGACACCAAGCCCAACCTATACTGCTTCGAAACGTGATTAAACTCTATTGATACTGACATATTATCTTTTGCGACTATTTTATTATTTTCGGAAAAAAGTTATACGGCTTGAAATTTTTGAATTGACTATAAATACATTTCCTTTATTGCCATCACCCGTTCAATAACTGGTGCCATATCGTAATACTTATACTCGGCAAGGCGCCCGCCAAAGATGACATTTTCTTCCTTACTGGCCAATTCCTTATATTGCTGAAACAGGGCATTGTTTTTAGCATCATTCACGGGATAATAAGGCTCCATCCCAGGCTTCCATTCCTTACTGTATTCCCAAGAAACAACAGTTTTGGGACATTCATAAACAGCCTGACCGAACATCTCAAAATGTTTATGTTCGATAACTCTCGTATAGGGTACCTCTCTGTCGGTATAATTAACCACGGCATTACCTTGCCAATTTGCGGAGCCTATGACCTTCTGCTCGAACGAAACTGTCCGAAAGTCTAAATGACCCAGTCGAAAATCAAAAAACTCATCAATCTGACCTGTGAAAACTATCTTCTCCGCCAAATTAGTGAGTTCACCTCGATTGGTAAAGAAATCACAACCCACACGTGTCTCTACTCCTTCTAACAGACCACTTACCAACTTGTTATAGCCTCCTATTGGAATACCTTGGTACAGGTCATTAAAATAGTTGTTATCAAAAACAAAACGCAATGGCAGCCTTTTGATAATAAAGGCTGGCAAATCCACACAACTTCTCCCCCATTGTTTCTCAGTATAGCCCTTAATCAACGCTTCATAGATATCCCTTCCTACCAGACTTAATGCCTGTTCTTCTAGATTCTGAGGTTCCCTACCACCGAGACTGTTCATAACAGAGTGCCTTTGTTCTTCTATTTTGGCTCTGGCTTCATCAGGTGTTGTCACTCTCCACATCTGATGAAATGTGTTCATGTTGAAGGGAAGATTAAATAGTTTTCCTTTATAGTTAGCCACAGGGCAATTCGTGTAACGATTGAAAGGTACTATACCATTCACAAAATCCCATACCTCCTTATTGGATGTGTGGAAGATATGTGCTCCATAAGTGTGTACATTGATACCCTCAATATTATCACAATACACATTACCACCTAAGTGAGGTCTCTTATCTATTACCAAGCACCTCTTACCTGCCTTTTTCGCAAAGTATGCAAATGTTGCACCAAAAAGACCCGATCCAACAATCAGATAATCATACGTTCTCTCACTCATATATTTACATCGCTTTAGATAACTTTTCAGCAAACCAATATATTAATGGAGTCCTCTATTAAACATATCACAACGATTTATTAATCTTTCTGAAGTCTCCAAGTGACTTGACCCCAATCTTGAAAATCCTTTTCAGGTTGATAGAGTTCACACCGCCCTGGCGGGGTCTGAAAGTAATAGGATACCACCCAATCTTCAATTTCTTCTTCACCGCAACAGCACTAATAGCCACATTGGAGAGGAAGAAGTCTTCCGGGATGCATTTCATTATCTCATTGAGGCGTTCTGCCTTCATCAGCCTGAACGGTGTATTGGCATCTTTCACCCAAACATGGAACATCAGCCACACGACTAACCGCAGCGTCTTCGTAACCACTATTCGGGAGAATCCATCCTGCCTGCCGCCACGTGTCCCTATCTGGAAATCGTATTCATGGCGGTGCTCCCACATCTGCCAAAACTCATCGGGCATCGTTTGTCCGTCACTATCGGTCTGAAACACATAATTGGCTCCATTACCAATAGCATACCTATACAGATACAATACCGTTGCACCATGGCCCGAATTGACCTTGTCCAAAGGCAACAAATATTGATACTTGCTCTGCAACTGTTGCATAATGGCAAAAGTATTGTCCTTGCTGCCGTCATTGGCAATGGCTAGATGAGCCTCATTCCCTTCATTATTGATACGTGCAACTATCGGATGCCACTGCCTGATGACATCTTCAATATTAGCTTCTTCATTGTAGGCAGGCATTACTATATACAGTACTTCTTTTTTCATTGTTTTGAAGGTTTAAAAGTAATATATTTATTAAGGAAATACTGGACTAATGCTACTATTACTATGGTGATTAATTTACATACAATCTCATCCCAATGGGCATAATCTACCATCAAATAAAGCATCAATGATGATATACCTAACCCAGTCAAACCAACAAGATAGAATGATATGAAACGTTGAGGGATTTTGTCCTTTATCTTAAAATTCAACTGACGATTTAGTACGAACGAAGTGAATATTCCTATGTGCACACTAATGACATTAGCCCACAAATATGGCAATACATCGAAATGACACAACAGTGTGTAAATGACAAAATCAAGTGCTGAACAGAATCCTCCAATGATTCCATATAGGATTAAATTCCGAGAACGTTGATAAATAATGGCCAAAAAATTAGTTGATTTCATAATAAGATAATTCTTCGACCTTATACTGTATCCATAAAACTCTTCTGAGTTCTATTGAACACCAAAATACCCAAAAATAAAAGCACCACTAAAAAGACGAAGCTATACAGCAACCATCCCCAACCGATGAATTCACCAGCTCCTAAAGCCCCATACTTGAATGTTTCTAACACTGGCGTCACAGGATTCAAACACATGATAGTATACAAATCCATACCAGCAGCCACTTTCCCTTTTACCATACTAAGCGGATAGACAATTGGGGTTGCATACATCCACAAACTAACCATGAATGAAAATAGGATGCTCAAATCGCGATACTTGGTAGTCATACTAGAGATGAACAGACCAAAGCCAAGAGCTAACCCTGCCATCATCACCACCAATAACGGAAAGAGTAATAAATACCAGTTAGGACTGGCTGGACAACCACCCATAAACGCATAAATAATATACACAACTATAAACAGGCACATCTGTATCCCAAATCGCAGCAAATTAGAAATAACATCTGACAATGGTGTCACCAGCCTCGGAAAATAAACTTTTCCAAATAGTCCAGAATTTGATACAAAAGTGGTGGATGTTTTATTCAAACAATCTGAAAAATAATGCCACATACAAGTGCCCGATAGATAGAATAATGGCTGTGGAATACCATCTGTACCAATACCGGCAATACCACCAAACACCACCATGTACATAAAAACCGTCATCAGTGGCTGTATTACGAACCATGCTGGCCCTAATATAGTTTGTTTATACTGGGTTATTATGTTTCGTTTAACGAATAATGTTAATAAGTCGCGATAGCGCCACAACTCTTTCAAGTCCACTGACAATAACTTGTCTTTAGGCTTGATGATTGTTGTCCATTCTTGAGTTTCGTTCATATATAATTAAAAAAACAATTTTTTCCAATACCCTACGGGGAGGCTATTTCTCCCCGATGAGCCCATCAATGCGATCGCTTATGCTTAACTATTATATTTTTCATTATCCCCCAAAAATACTTCCAGTCGGTTCTAAAGGGATGCTTCAGATAGGCTTCGCAATATTTCTTTTCCGATTCCTGAATCTCTTCCAGCGTTTCGGGTTGCTCATCCTCATAATATAGAGGCGGTAATAAACCTGGTTTAGTCTTGATACGCAATTCCTGCATCTCAGGGGAATATAGACTGAAGAATTGTCTTGACAATGGCCTAACTCCTACAAGCTTCATCTCTCCTTTTAGCATGTTAACGACCATTGGCAATTCATCTAGCCATGTCTTTCGCAAAATGGCACCCAGCACATTCACCCTATAATCGTGATAGAACTTACCCGTTTTATCAAGTTTACGATGCTCATATACATACTCCTGAAGGTACTCACTATATGAATACATCGTACGAAACTTATACACGGTGATTATCTTCCCATTCTTCCCCACACGCTGTAATTTAGCAATCGGTGAAGAACTAGGCACACCCACAGTAATCGGCTGTTTAACTTTTCGAGCAATTACTCTAAACTCACCATGGGCAGTATTCTCATATACCACCTCAAACCCTGCATGAAACAGACGACCCAGAATCTCCACTCGGTGAAATGTTCTGTTTTTCCCTTTGGTCAGAGCAAAATATAGTTTCTTTGTCAATTTTAGTTTGGGGCACACACGGTGCCACAAATAATGCAAACAGTAGACAAATTTATTCAGTGGCTTGGGATATCTGTTGTAAATAACTGCCTTCTTCACCGAAGATGTGCGACAACAGCAAACCAAATACCCACCAATTTCCATGCTCTGGTTGCAATTCGACAAGAAGACATCAACCTCATATACTGTGTTCAGGGGCCGTTGGACAAAGATGGCATGATACAATCCACCTCCCTCTCTGGGTCTAATCGGATCGCCTCCATTGTGCTTCAAACTCCACACCAAAGATGTGGGAGCGAATTCCCCTCTATGCTCCATAAACCAGAGATATAACTGCTTTAGAGGAAGGTCTTCCACCTCTTCAAAAGCCCTTCTCACATCATCGTCCTCTATCTCTTCGGGCTTCAGCTCATTACAGCCCTCACTTCCCTGCTCAACAAAATCTTTACTCGGGGCGTAATACTGCTCCTTCAATGGATCAAGTGGGAATAGTGGTTTCCTCATCAGTTAACAATCTCCAGAAATTGTGGATGTATATAGGTGGTAGCTACGGCTGCAACGCCACGAATACTCACCACCAGTAATCGGTTTTTCTTTATTCTCTTTATGTGTCCCTCCGCGCCCTTAAACGGCCCGTCGGTCACTTTCACCAAATCACCCTGATGATATTCTGGCCTGTCATCTCCAAGATAGGTCAGTCCCTGTTGGCCAGCCGAACAAACAAAAATGAACACCTCCATCTCCCTATCCTGTATCGGCATCGGCTTATGCGTTAGCAAATCTCTATAAACCCAAATTCTACTAAAGTTTTCCTGTTCAAACTTCTTCAAATACTCATCCTCTACATGAATAAAAACCAGTGAAGTAATTACCTCAGGAATAAAGTATTCTACATTATCCTCAACCAGTTGCTCCTTTATCTGCAATGTCCGGTTGTAAAAAACTTTTGCTGCGTACCACAGCTTCTTTTCTTCACCTTCTTTCAAATCCTCGAAAAAACTCTCTAAAAAAGAACACTTATGCACAATATCCTCACTCCCCCATACAACAAACATGGAGCTCTTGGAGGATAATTCGGTAATATCAACCCATTTCTACGTCTGTTCCTATCCAAGAACAAAAACGTAATCCACCTATTTTGTGCGCATTATATAACATAATATGCACTATTATTATTCTGCAAAAATAAATATTTTTTTTAAAACTAACAATTTTTTTTCAATTAGAGTAATTCCGATAGATTCCAGACCAAAACGCAACACAATATTGCAGAAATACACGTGACTAAAGAAAAGGTAAACGCCCTCCCTCACGTTTTCCAAACATGAGGCGAGGGCGCTTATTCCTTTGTAAGATTATTTTGCCAAACCAAGCGCCTTTAAGCCCTGGACATACACGATATCTCTAGGAATATTGTTCAGACCTATCAAGTCAAGGTCTTTCTGCAAATCCTCACGTACTTTGCCGTTCTCGGAAGCGTACTTCTTAGCAAAGTCATACATGCCTTCACCCTCTACCTGGAGAATCTGAGCCGCCCAACTACGCATAGCCGCATCCATCTTCTCCACATCTACAACATATTTACCCTGCTCATTACGGGTGAAAGCTCCATTATCCTGCAGATAGTTGAAGCACATCATATTGGCGATGCCATGCGCTTCCGTGGCTCCGAAGCGCACACTTCTCAAAATACCAGCAATAAATGTCACAAAAGCATCTTCCTTTGTGCAATTTGTAATCTCGCCTTTCTCAATTAAATTGGTCGTCAAGAACAAGCCACAAATATCAGCTTTCGCCTCCTCCCAATTGCTATACTGATTACCGAGAGCCTTACGCATGCTCTCACCCTTAGTCACAGTATTCTTAATGCCTAAACCGTGCGCAACCTCATGGAAACACACGTTGCTAAAGAAAGCATTGAAATTCACATTGTCAACCTGCTCATCACAAATAAGTAGTTGCGAGATAGGCACAACCATCTTGTCAAATTTTGCTTTCATCGCATTCTTCAACTGCAGGCGGCGAGCTCCTTTGCTTTGGTGGATGCGCTCGTCATTAGGAAGGTTAATCGCGATGGTCTTCGAACCGGCATTACAGTCACCAGCATAATAAATAACATCATATACATTCAAATCGCTTGCACCACCTTTCAATGCGGGCTTATACTTCGGGTCACAGGGCAATTCGCTCTGAAGTTGGGGTAGCTTTCCCACAAACTTGGCAAGGTCATTGCTCCACTGCACATCCTTCACAAGAACAAACGATTCATAGCTGGTTTTGTTGCCATACAGATAATCATCATAGTTCTCAATAGGACCAACAACGAAATCCAGATTACTATTCTTCATATCCATCCATGCCAGGTCACTCTTGTAGTAGTCATCCGTCAACAAAGCTTTGCGACGTTCGGTCAAGTATTTCTTCATACCTTTGTCTTCGGCCAATTCGATGGCAACACCCATAAGACTGTCCACCTTGGTCAGACGGTCAGCATATTCTACATGATAGGGAACAACCTTTAGTGCGCCGTTCTCATCGCGGCGAATCACTGTATACTGGCTCTCTTTTTGTGGGTCAGCCAAAGCCTCATACTCTTCAGGTGTCATATCCTGCGGATAGAAATTGCAACCAGCCGGACGCTCACCAAAACCAGGAATAAAAGGCTTTTCCTCACCCAAACGGTCCCATGCCCCATACTGAATCATGGCGAAAGCCTTCACAGCAGGATCGCTCAAAGTGTCAAGCACTTTCCGGTTCTCTGGTCCAAAATACTGATCCCAGTAAAGGTCGTCCATCACGTCGGCAATCTCAATAAAAACCCCGACTAATTGTTTTTCCTTGTCACTCAGTCCGTTAATCAGATCCGAGGTCAACTTAACCTCAGCATACTCCTCGACTTTAAGCTGAATTTCCGATTTTTGCTCCATTGTTTCCACTGTTTTGTTGTGGTTGCATGATGCCATTGCAAGCATGGCAATGCTCATTACAAATAATGATAATTTTCTCATATACAATAATTTTAATAATATTGACAAAAAAAAGTTTTCCTGCAAATATACATTTTTTTTGCTATTTCGAGAAAAAATAGTACTTTTGCACCCGATTTCGCAATAGGTTACTTCCTTCGCATGCGATAATCATCAACCCACGGAAAGGTGCTCGAGTGGTTGAAGAGGCCCGCCTGGAAAGCGAGTAAGCGTTAAAAGCGCTTCAAGGGTTCGAATCCCTTCCTTTCCGCAAAATGTTAAGCAGAACGTTTCTCGTTCTGCTTTTCGTTTTTCAAAAAACAACGATTTCGTATATCCGCAAACCTGGTAGCTTCCTCTGCTTCTCGCTATCTTCTCAATCAACAAACAAAAACTAAGCAAGCATCTGCCAAGTACATGAAAGCCAGTTCCTATCCCCAAGTACAAGCATCCCTTAAGAAAAGGTTCATGTTACATTATTGGGTTCTTACGCCAGACACAAATCTACGCCTAAACTCTGGGAGTTGCCGATAAAGCTCAATATCCGCTGTTCTTTCATAACAAACTAATACAATAAAGGATTACTATCTGGCATATATGAAACTATCAAAAACCAATACCATTTCATATGGTAAGTGGTAATTTCAAGAAAATAAAAAAATACTGATATTTTACATTAATTCATTTTTTTTTGTAATTTTGCAAATGCAATTGTTGTTTCTTGCAACCATTCACTTGTCAACGCATACATGATGCAAAATGGCAATAGACTGATTGGAAAAGCAACAATAATCGGTCGTATAGATTGAATATTTTATAAATAAAAAAAATAATAATATTAATATAAGCAAAATGTGGGCAACATACTCTCCTTTTAGATTAGAAATTGCAAATAATCATTATTAAAAGAACTATCACGTACCATGAGCATTGCACCATTAGTAACAATCGCAATACCTGCCTATAACGCACAACGTTTTCTTCCTAAAGGATTGGACTCCGTTCGAAACCAAACCTATCAGAATATTGAAATTCTCATTGCCGATGACGGGTCTTCAGACTCTACTGCATCAATCTGCGAAGATTTAGCAAAAAAAGACAGCCGCATTCGTGTGCTGCATTTGTCACATCAAGGAGTAGGCCCGACCCGCAACTCCTTAATTGAAAATGCCCATGGCGATTTCTTTTATTTCTGCGATATTGATGACCATATCGACCCCCACTTAGTCGAAGAGAATGTCAACTCACTCGAAAAAAACAATCTAGATGTTCCTTTTTTCGAGTTAACAGTCGAAAACCATACCATTGGACTAAGTGATTCCGTTTCACTGAAAAGCCATATCATGATATCTAACGATCAATTCAAAGAATTTTATTGCAATGAATTGTCTGTTTCTCCGTATGGATGTGGACACATGCCCACAAAATTCTTTCGCATGTCATTCTTGCGTCCCCTATACATCAATGGAATTAAATTTGAGCATATTCCAATGCACGAAGATAAACTATTCAATCTAGCCATCTTCAAACATATCACCCATACCTGTTCCGTACCACTTACATTATACCACTATGTAATCTACCCTAAAGGAAACACCACTACTTCCTATAGACCTAATGACATTAATTATTCTGTCAAACTATACCAACAAAGAATCAAACTCTATTCTGAATGGATAATGGACAACAACAAAGTCCTTAATGCATACCAAGAACAATTGCTGATTGCCATCAGTTATTCAATTATGAAATACGAATTCTATTCCCAATCAAATATGACCTTCTCTCAGAACCTCAAAACAATCTCTCACGCACTCAATTTACCAGAAGTCCGCGATTGTGTTTCTCATTGTCACATCCAACTTTGCGACTATCCTAATAGCATATTCAGCAAACTCATTGACCGCTCCTTTTAGAAACCGGCCACTATTATTCCTTCTATCAAGAAATGCTCGAGACATATACCGAAAACTTAAAAAATAATAATCAAATCCAAATGAATAAATATCTTTTAAAAAATGCACCCTGCATTTTGATTATCATAACATTAACAATATTAAGTATAATCCATATTGCAAATCTCAAGTACGGCTTCTTTACTGCTTACGACCATGCATACTTCCTCCTAAAACTAAAGGAAGGTTACACCCTTAGCAGCATCACGGGTAAGTCTCAGTGGAACCTCATCGCAGTACATTGGTTTCCATTCCTCGACCTAACTAGCAAGGTCAATTCATTCCTGGCTTCAAGTATCCTCATGTGGTTTTCCATCTTGATCATGACCCTAACATGTTGCGTCATCTATGGCAAGAAAAACTTTCTCAAATACTTCGCCCTTATCTTCCTCTTTTACTTTCCAATTACTGTTCTCTGCATGAGTTACATCCCTATGCACGCCGCAGTCACCTGCTGGGCTTTGTGCAGTTTCATGCTTTTCCATCATTGCCAAAAAAAAATTACGAAATATCTATTTGCTGGTCTCTGTGGCCTCCTTCTAGGCCTTGATTGCTTTATATATATACCCGCGGGTCTTTCCCTCCTTGCATTCACATTTCTTGCCATACTTCTCACCTATTGGAAGGACAAAAAAACCATGTTTATCAGTTTCCTCTCAGGGATTTTAGGCGGCATGTTATCTCTAGCCTACATACATTTCTTTATTTGCAATCTCAGAGACATTTTCGAAGCAATGCTTTTTACAGCAAGCTACATTGGAAAAAGTGGATACAACTACGACAGTTCCAGCATTATAATGCAATACATACTTTTCTTCCGTGACTATATTTTCGTCGTCATTGCTTTAATAGGTGCATTCTCTTTATCAAAAATCTTTAAAAACAAATACATTGGAACTATCGTTTATGCAACGTTGATTCTATTGTACAATCACTATCAAGTCAAACCTAGTGTTTATCCTACTATGTTCTTAGTCAGCTTGGCAATCATACCCATACTAACTAACTTCAACTCAAACACAAAGACTCATTTTATCAACAAAAAGAATATCTGGATTTTTCTATACCTATTATTAGCACCATTTGTCGCGTCTATTGGCACTAATACTGAACTCGGGAGCCGTATTTCATGTTTCACCATAGCCTGGCTCTTCCTTTATTTCCAATACGAAAAGGATGGACACATCAATCATTGGAACAGGGTGCTGATTGGAGCAATCTTACTATCAATCATCCCTATCATAAACGTGGTCAAAGATTTCGATCATGGCGATAAAAAATACCAATTTACGCGAGGCAACAAATATTTCTCCGAACTATACATTACTGAGAAGCAGAAGAACTATTTCGACAACGTCTATGACATCATGGAAGAATACAACTACCAACCCAATAAATCCGTAGTCTTCACTGCACTCTACGATTACTGCTGCTTATATGCATTCGATGCAGTTAATTCATCCAATTTCCATCAGATACAGAATTTCCATTTCTTCGACAAAGAAAAAATGCTCAAGCCTGACTTCATCTTCCTATGCCAATGGGATTCCATTGTCATCGCCGAAGAACTCCACAATATGCCCTGGGGATGGCCAGAAGATTTCGACGCATTTCCTGTTGGCTCTCCTGAGCCCGACGATGCCCCATGGGTACTTTCCCCTACACTAGAACAACGCACTCTATACTGCCGAAAGAAGAATAGCTCTGACTCACTAACCAAACCTACCACCAATATCTCCTTAGGAAATGAGTGAAATAAACCCACACTTACTAGATTATTATTATCAATCCCCGCTGGATTCGATTCTAATATATAAAAAGTGCAAATATATTTAATTATTGACCATTTTTGGTGTTTGGGAACACAGAAAAGAAACTAAATAACCATTGTGTTGTAGGAACAACTGAATAGTATAATGACAAATATTTTATTTAATAATGAATATTTTATTTCTTATTGGAAGTTTAGGTAATGGGGGCAAAGAGCGATTGATACGTGATGTGATGGAGATACAAAATGAACTCCCCTTTCGGACTTGGTGCGTCTGCCGCAAAAGTCCGGCGGAGGGGGAAAGAGTCATCCTACTACCATCACGCAGGCCATTTCACTTCATTCTCAGCTTACGTAAGTTTATTCGGTCCAACAAAATACAACTGGTACATGCCCAGAGTGCCTTCGATGCCATCTTGGCTTATTTAGCCACCTTGGGACTTGGCACACATATAGTACAGACTTTTCACAGCTATGAGTTCGCATCCAAACCAAGATTTAAATTGATGGAACGTTTAGCCTTCGGATTATGCGTCCGCTCTGTATTTGTCAGCCAGCAACAGATGCAGCATTTTGCTGAGGTCCATCATCTATCCTTGAAGCAGAAAAGTAAACAAAAAGTGGTTTACAATGGTGTCAACTTTTCTCGGTTCCCTCTAACTAACCATAAACCTAACCCACAACTAAAAATGGCTATGGTAGGTAATTTTGTACCAGAGAAAGACCAATTGTTTGTATTAGAGTTCTTAAAAACCATATCTACACAAGATATTGATTTCGAGTTTTCGTTTATAGGCGAGCGCAAGTCACAATTCCCCTATTGTTATGAAAACTGCGTTAAATACTGCGAAAACAATGGGCTCAGCAAAAAGGTGCATTTCTTGGGTAAACGCGATGATGTACCCCAACTGTTGGAGAAAATGGACGCTTTTATCTATAGTTCTCGAAGCGAAACTTTCGGCCTTGCTGTAGTGGAAGCAATTGCCTCTGGGCTGCCCGTTTTCGTAAATGACCTGCCCGTATTTGATGAGATTACGCAGGGCGGTCGTCTTGCTACCCTATATGCGACTGGCGACATTCAACAACTCTGCAATGTATTCCATCACTTCCTATCCCATCAACAAGAGTACATCAATGCAGCCATGATTAACGCACAAAGAGTACGCGACAACTATTCTATTTTGGCACATGTGGCCAGTTTGAATTCATTATATTCACAAATAATAAAAAAACAATGAGTGGTATTTATGGCACACTCCGGTCGTACTCCCCAAAGGAGACTGAACGGAAAATAGCCCAATTGAAACACCGTGGCAACGTACAAGTCTTGGACATTATGTCACAGAATCTCACCGCTGTAGTAGACGGTTCGTTTTACAATCAGGCTGAAGACAACTTATTAAATCTTTATCGCCAATACGGCGTAGATTGCTTGCATCAACTGAATGGTGACTTTGCCTTTGTTATCTACGACACTGAGAAGCAGTTGCTTTTTGGTGCTGTCGACCGAGTAGGTTCAAAACCACTTTACTATTCAATGGAAAAAGGTTTTGAATTTTGCTCGGCCCTACTTCCTCTGTGTATAGGTAATAGTTACGACATAGATCCATATGCCCGTCAGTGCTACTTTGCAATGCAGTATGTGCCAGCTCCCAACTCCATAGTCAAGTCCGTTCGCAAAATGGCTGCGGGAGAATATTTCATTTACAACATTGCTGACGGAACCTTCAGTACCCACACCTACTGGGATCTTTACTCCAATACCCAACAGTGGGAAACCCCTAATAGCTTTGAAGAAGCGGTGTCTATTTGCGATAACCTTATCGCCGATGCAGTCAAAATACGGATGCAAGGTGAGCATAAGTATGCACTCTTCCTCTCTGGAGGTATCGACTCCTCCTTGATTTCAGCCTATGCCCGTCGCTTTGCTGACTGCAAATCCTATTCCGTTTCCTTCAATGAAAGCGATTGGGACGAGTCCTCCTATTCCTCACAAGTTGCTAAGCACTTAGGTATTCCATGCGAAAAACTACTATTCACATTCAACGATGCAACCAAAATCCTCACTGGCTTACAGAATTACTACGACGAACCCATCGGGGATGCCTCTATGCTGCCCACATCATTTCTTTGCGAACAAGTCGGACTTCAAGCACCTCGGGCTCTTTGTGGCGATGGAGGTGACGAAGTGTTCTTTGGATATCCTCGCTACCTTCGATACGCAAAACGGCAACAATTCTATACTATGCCAAAGTTTATCCGTAGGACGGCTGCAGGTGTTTTAGCCCTCTGCGGCAAGAAACGAGAGGCGCTGTCGCTTCGACTCGACGATGTGCAAACCCTCTACCTCAATCGCCGCAAATACAATGATGCTGAACTTTTTGACGCACTCAAAATCCAACAGTCAATACCTCAGTGCAAATATCTCTACCAAAACAAAGAGTCCATGAGGGCCTTTAACGATTTTGACATAAAATCAGTACTTCCATATGAACTCTGTGTAAAAATGGACCGTGCTTCTGCAAGAGGTGCCCTTGCTACCCAAGCCCCTCTACTTGATTTTAGATTATTAGAGTACTCCAGAATCATTCCTACGGAAATACTTTATAAGCCAGCAATGGGACAAAAGAGCATCCTTCGACAGATTCTTTATCGCGATGTTCCTCAAGAACTCTTTTTGCGTCATAAGCGGGGGTTTGGGGTACCTATCAATGCATGGTTCCGTGGAGGATTAAAGGACTACCTCATTGATACCATCACCCCCGACACTGCCATGCTACTACCTGAATATGACTCCGAAAAGCTACTGAAGATTCGCGATAGCCACATATCAGCTACCGCCGACTACGCTCCTTTCCTTTGGTTGGTGGTGAACTATATTGAATGGCACAAGTTGTTTAAAGGTCTCTAAACAAAACAGATGTATACCTCATTGGCAGGTATCTATACAGATGATGAGCAAATAATTCAAAAAACTGTCACATTAATTAGGTGATGGCGGTAAGGATATTGACAGTGCTTTTGGTAGCATCAACAGGGTTGCGTGAGACTTTGATTTGAACAGGGATACGTTCTAACAGATATGGAACGTGACTGATAATACCAACACGTTTACCTTGCGTACGTTGAAGGGTTTGGAGAAGGTCTATTACGCGGATTTGATTGTCGGTGGAGAGTGTACCAAAGCCTTCATCGATGAAGAGCGTATCCATCGAGATGCCTTCTCGACCCATACTACTGAGTGCCAATGCCAATGCAAGCGAGACCATGAAAGACTCACCACCTGAGAGGTTGTGGACAGATGAACTATATCCTAAGGCATACTCGTCGCAGAGACTGATGGTAAGAGTACCCGGGATAGTCTTTAGTGAGTAGCGGGAGGTAAGACGCGAAAGATGTTGATTGGCGAGTTGGAGAAGACGGTCGAAGATGAGCTGCTGAGCAAGACGACGAAACTTGCTACCAGTGGCATCTCCATACTTCTCATTGAAAAGAGCCCATTTGTCACATACTACTTTTTGGTTTTCGAATTCAGTCATTTTTTTGCCGTAATGTTCTTGATTCTGCTTATTGGCATCAAGTTTCTGAACACTAGCACCAATAGTTTGGGTGAGGGTTTCTTTCTGTTTGCCAAGGTCTGCAAGCTCAAGAGAAAGAGAAGATACATCTTTTTGTGGGTCAAGGCCAACGGGCTTTATCTCATAATGCTTTTCAAGATTTTGTTTACTAATATCAACTGAACCTTTCAATTCTTTAAGACGGCCATTCTGAATCTCATGCTTTTGACGTACTCTTGTGGCATCGAAATCCTTGAGTAAGCATAAGCGAACTTGGTCAATGTTAGGATGAGCTGCATAAAACAAAGAAAGGGCGTTATTAGCCGTTTGAATGGTGGTGTTGGCATCATTTTTTTGTTGACGAACAGCAGCTCCAGCAGCGTTGAGATTATTCCAACGCTCAGACTGCCTATCAGCAAAAGTAGCATTTGCCGGGAGTACTACCCACTGGGGCCACGACTGGGAGATGGCATCGCGTTGGCTGTCGAGAGACTTCAACTGAGCCTGTAGTTCTGCAATTTGTGGCTTGAGTAGAGTTTGTTTATTCAGTGTTTCTTTATATTCGGAAGAAGCTTTTTTAAGTTGTTGCTCAAAAACTATCGGGTTTACTTCCCACTCATCCCTCCAAGTAGACCAAGTAATAATCTTTGATGCATTCTCAACATCCTCTTTAGATTGCTGAACATAGTTGGCAGCGTTCTGCTTGGCAGTTTCAAACTCCTTAAGACAGTCATCGAAGGTCTTCTGAGCCTCAGTAACAGCTTCAATAGTATGGTTGAGCGTATTGTTGAGCGCAACAAGTTGACCATTAAGCCCCTTTATTTCAGTATTGAGGTCGTTGAGCTTCCTTAAATCTTCAGCGTTATCATCTTGTTGTTTTTTTAGTTCGTTACGTTTCTGTTGACCCTGATTTAAGGCCAGTTGATATGATGTACGAGAAGCGTTGGGTAAAACAATTTCCACTTTCCGACAATCATTTGACGTTTTTTCAAAGGTGCTTTGTAGAAGATTTTTTATCCGAGGTAATTCCTTCTCTTGAAGTAGCTTCAAGTCCTTCTTCTTCTGATCAATAGCGATAAACAATTCATTGTAGTCTCTCTCAGCTTTTTCTTTCTCGTACTTCGCCCTTTTGAGTTTGGTTTCTTCTATGTCCTTAACACTAGTGACTACCTCTTCGAAATGATTAGTATTGTAGACATTTCCACAAACAGGGCAAACATCGCCGTCTCGAAGAATGGAACGAGCGGCTTTAGCCCATTCCTTAGAAGCAAGGTCGATACTACGATAAGTGTTTTCGGCATGCGTATATGATTCTTGGGCAGCCATCATGATTTTCTGTAGTTCAGCTAACTGAGGAGTACTATCATCAATTTCCTTTTGAAGTGAGCTAATCTTACTCTCAGTCTCTTCGTTCTTCTCAATGTGAGATAATAGCATTTGAAGAGACTGACCCGCCTGATTTAGGTCATTGCCCAACTGTTGAAACTTCTTGTTGCGCAATGTGATAGTAGTAGTATCGAGAGCATCAACCTCTCTCTGTTTTTTTTGGATTTCAAGATTCTTGACATTGACTTCTTTTTGGGTATCCTCCCTTTTTTTTATAGCAACTTCTTTAGTTTTTTCATATTTGGGAATTTGAGAATAATACTCATTCGCCTTCGTTTGCTCCTTTTGTGCACTAGACTTCATTTGTTGAGCATGTTGCAGATAGGCAAGTACGACATCTGCTTTTTCAAACATATCTTTGTCTGGCTGTTGAGTACTTATCATAAAATCAACCTCTTCCAATTCTTTTACCTTATCCTCAAACAACTGATGCAAGTAAGCAAGACCGGCTGATGCCTGAGAAAACTGAATTGCCAATTCTTTTTCCTTTATTACTGCTTGCTGATACTTTGACTCACTGTCCCGCAAAGACTTGAGGTCAGCGATGGCTTGCTGGGAAAGGTCATAGTCGGCAAGAAGCCTATTCTCTTCCAAGTATACAGAGTCATGACATTTAGACTCCAAATCATGATACTCCTGTAAAGCCTTTTCTTTTTGCAACTTAAGTGTTGCTTCTTGTAATAGCCAATTTTTATGCTTAGTTAGCTCATCTATCTTCTTATCTATACCGACTATTCCAACTTTTGCCTGACTGATGGTATCATTAATCTCCTGTAACTCCTCCGTGGAAAGGAGTTTGATCCCCTCTATCTGAAGCTGAAGAGCCTTCTTGACTTCGTCCTTCTCCTTCCAAATGGCATAGATGGTCTTGCCAACCTCTGAAAAGTGCTCAGTAGCAGTCAGCTTTTCGAGAATCTCGGCCTTTGTACCGTCATCACTCATGAGAAACTTGGTGAATTCACCCTGTGCCAGAACCGCTGTGCGACAAAAATCATCGAAACTCATGCCTAAGATACATTCCTTCATCATAGTATTAACCTGGTTACCTTTGGCAATTTCAAGTCCATTCTGTAGAAGTACATGAGCAATGTTGATATTCTTCGGGGTGGCGTGAGCCGTCCAAAGTGCGGTATATGCGTTATTGTCATTGCCAACAAACTCCAACTCGGCCTTTGCATCGGTGGTTCCATGACGAAGCATATTGGAAGTGTCGCGTGAAGTGAGCGTGTAGGCACCAAATGTCAGTCGGCTTGCGGGAGCTGTCCTAAGGCGAGCTGTGTTATTGAAGAGGGCAAGGCAGATGGCATCAATGATAGTTGTCTTGCCTGAACCCGTTTCACCATGGATAAGAAAGAGATCTACATCATTAAGAGGTGACTGGGTGAAGTCTATTACTGCGTGTTCTATCGAGGCAATATTGTCGATAGTGATTTTCTTAAGAATCATGGTAATTACGGTTAATTATTGGTACTTTCATTATTCAATTTGAGACGTTGCTCTACCTCAGCAAACATGTCAAGGAAGTCTTGTGAGAGAGGTTCGGGGCTGGCATATTCCGCCACTTGGCAGGGAGTCATTTCTCTAAGTTGGGAGGGGTCAGAAATAGTCTTATCCTCAGTCTCTACATTAGTTTTTTGAGAATTAACTTTGATTTCACAGAATCGTATATTCGTGTCTTTCAAAGCCATTTGTGCAAGAAGTTGCGCATCAGGTGGCAAGGGGTTCTCTATATCCACCAGTACATTGAGACGAAGATAGCATCTAAGGTCAGGACTAAGAGTAGTTAGGCTCTGAAGTGCCTGGTCAAATGGAAGTGGACTGGATGGCAGCGTGAGAAGGGAGTAAAGCGGGTCGATTGTTATTTCGGTGATATCTTCAGCTGTAGTGGCAGACCTAAGATTGACAATAGTGACAGTGTGGGGCGCTGTCTCACTAAAAGAAATAGGTATGATACTTCCACAATAGCGGGCAAGGTGGCCTTGGAAGGTCATGTTCTGAGACTTGTGGATATGTCCGAGAGCAAGGTAATCGTATTGCGTTCCAAAATCAGACTGGTCTGTCGTGGCAAGACCACCAATAAGACCGAAATCATGCCATGAGAAATCACCAGAAGAAAGGGCAAGATGGGCCATAAGGGCAACCGGTAAATGCTGCGGATTAAGTCGGTCAACATACTCTAATAGAGCAGAAAAATACTGTTTTCTCCGTATATTCGAGGGAGCATTCGAATCAGAGAGAAATGGGTATGCAGCATCACTTATATGGGGAACAGCAACAATGAAACCTTTGTCAGCAATCTTAATAATCTGAGAGTCCAAGTCGAACTTATGTTCGAGAATTTCAACATCATTGGTGCATCTCTGCAGCTCGTCATCACTAGGGTTCAGGCTGCTAAGAAGACCTACTACATGAATTCCGGCAAGTGCCCAAAGATTACGTGAGACATTTAGAAAAGACTTTCCGTCATGGTTGCCTGCAATAACAATAATGACCATTGAGGGACAAGCTTGGTGAATCTCAAGAAGCGATTGCGTGAAGCAATTTTGAGCGGATGTTGACGGTACTGGGGTGTCGTACACATCACCTGAGAGCAGAAAAGCGTCGGGTTGCTCTTCGCGTACAATATTAATAATCTGTTTGAGGGCATGGCGAAACTCTTCGTCGCGCTCATACTTGTATAATTGATGACCAAGGTGCCAGTCGCTGGTATGGAGTATCTTCATGGTTAGTTATCTGTCTATCGTTGTACTAAATGAATTACAACAGTTTCCTATTAAAGGATGTTTCTATGGTGAATGTTTCTGCAGTTATTGTTTGTGGTGCAAAGATACGCTTATTTTTAGGATTAATCATTTTTTGAGGCATGGAACAATGAGTATAATGGATTACATAGTGGTGCTATTATAGCTCCCTTTTTCTTTTTTAATAATCTGTGCTGAACCCTCACTGATAGGTGCCTTAGATAAGCAATAGCGCGCAATTTACGTTATATTCATTATTTTTTGTATTTTTGCACTCTGAAATACCAGTTATGTATTCTGGTAAACACAAATGCTAAACAGAGGATGGAATTATCTATAATAACCATTAATTGGAATAACGCAGTAGGTCTGAAAAAGACCATGGAAAGTGTAATTGCTCAAAGTTGCCAAAATTTTGAGTATATAGTTGTTGATGGTGGGAGCTCTGATGGAAGTGTAGATATTATCAAGAATTACGACAACATTCCCAACCTGAAGTGGATATCTGAAAAGGATAAGGGCATCTATAACGCCATGAATAAAGGCATAAAAATGGCCTCAGGTGAATACGTACAATTTCTGAATAGTGGCGATTCCCTAACTGACAAGGATGTCGTGAAGAAAATGTTAGATGAGGTGGAGAAGAATGGACATCCAGATATTATAACTGGAAATCTGCTGAAAGACTATGGCAAGGTGATCATCAGGGACTCTAATTCGCTCGACAAAATCAACCTATGGCATTTTTACAATGGCTCAATTAACCATCCCTCGTCATATATCAAACTGGATTTGTTCGAAAAATACGGATTATACGATGAAAGTCTTAGAATTGTATCGGACTGGAAATGGTTTATGAATGTAATAGTGTTTAATGATGTGAAGCCTGTGTTTGTAAATGTAGACGTTGTGTTGTTTGACACTAATGGAATCAGTGAAACCAATGAGCAACTAAATATTGATGAAAAATTAAAAGTACTAAGAACGGTATTACGCCCAGCTGTTGTTGCTGACTATCATCGCTACAACAGAGATATTATGATGATGGAACGTATTCACCGCCACAAATTGGCATTTAAATTGGTTAAATTAATTGAGCGCGTGTTATTTAAAATCGAATCCAAAAAAACCGACTACGTCAAAAGATGAGTATTCTATTGCAAAACAAAACCAAAGAAGTTCCGGCTTTGCTGTATGTGGCCGAAAACATGGAACTAATGTCAGCGGCTGGAAGGAGAAGAATGTATGAACAGCCATTGTTGACAGACAAAAAACTACTAAAACGCGAACAGGACATAGTGGAACTGTTCCAGGAGCGGTGGAAAGAATCTACCATGATTAAACCCATTACCCTGCTCCGACATCAATTGATGCAACTGCACGACCTGCAAACCACGCTGAAAAGCTTGGCCTCCCATACTGTGTTGGAAGAGGTAGAATTGTTTGAAATTAAGAATCTGTCATATATCAGCGGTCATGCTCGCAAAGCATTGGCAGAAATGGGATTGGATGACCTGATTTCGATACCTGATCTTCAACCAGTGTTTGATATATTGGACCCTGACAAAACAGGCATAACCAGCTTCTACATTTACGACAGTTATGATATTCGCCTTGGCCCGCTGCGCAAACAGATGAAAGGAGCCGACGATGTGAAGATGAGCGAGCTGCTGGCAGCACAGAACGAAATACAATTACAAGTACAGACACGATTGTGTGACGAACTACAGCCTTATGCCGAGTCGTTATCAACAGCCATGGAACTGATGGCTTACACCGACTTTGCTATGGCAAAGGCTGAATTAGCCCGCAAATGGGGTTTGGTTCGTCCTGTTGAAACTGGCAACCTAGTTTACCTCCACGGACTATTCAATCCACGTTTACGTGACCATAATGAGAAACACCACCTTCGCTATCAGCCAATAGACATCGAACTAACCAAAGGTGTAACATTTGTGACAGGCGCAAATATGGCGGGCAAGACAGTGCTGTTGAAGAGCGTTGGTATAGCGCAACTGATGTATCAATTCGGCTTTCCGGTACCTGCCGTGAGTGCACACTTAGAACCAGTAGATGACGTTGTGTTCTGCATCGGTGACGAGCAAAACGAGATGAATGGTCTGAGCAGCTATGCAGCAGAGATAACGCGAATCAGCTCCGTGATTATACGCAGTAAGAATGAACACCTACTGGTACTGATAGACGAACCCGCCCGTACAACAAATCCTATCGAGGGCAAGGCATTGGTACAAAGTATTGCCACACTCATGGAAGGACGCAATAGCACAACCATGATTACCACCCATTATAGTCAGTTAGGCATCAATTGCCGAAGACTAAGGGTTAAGGGATTTGTGGACACGATGGTGGATATACCCCTATCCGCAAAAAATATCAACCTCTTTATCGACTATAGTTTAGTAGCTGACGAGACTGATGAAGTACCTCATGAGGCACTCCGCATCGCTGAAATGTTAAACTGTGATGAAGAATTGATACGAACGGCAAAGAAATTCCTATTCGACTAACATTCTTTCACTTATTGTATTGTTTCTAACTAGAGCCCAGCGCTGACTCGGTATCTAGCAGAGTGAAAGGAGAGCTTTCATTTATAACTACCTTTCGGTAAACCCGAATGACCGATTTAGAATCAATCCTTCTGAATATATAAAACAGAAAGAGCCGGCGCTAACACCGGCTCTTTCCATATATTAGAGAGTAGCTAAGAATCACTTAGCCTTTTCTTTGGTTTCAGCAGGGACCTGGGTTTCGCCTGTAACACGCTCCAACCATTTTACCATGCAGAACATAACTATCATGGAGAGGAAGCAGACAGCCATAAAGACTATCCATGCGGTCCAGATGGGGAACTTATTGTACAGCAGCGGACCAATCCAGAGGAAACCATTACCCACAGCAGTAGCGCCCAGCCAGAGGCCCTGGCACAGACCAAGAAGGTTCTTGGGAGCCACCTTCGAGATAAAGCTCAAACCAAGCGGGCTAATAAACAGCTCGGCAACAGTCATGAAGAAGTAGTAGACAATGAGCACCCATGCGCCAGCTTTCATGGCAGCAGCCTGATCAACGGGGAGAGCACGGAAATCGGTAGCCGAAGGATAACCCTTAATGTTGGAGAATATGGTCATGAACAGATATGCACAGCCTGCGATAGCCATACCGATACCAATTTTTCTGGGAGTTGAGATGGCTTTCCCACGACGGGCAAGACTCTCAAAGAACCACATGATGGGGAAGGTGAGGACAATCACAAAGAAGGGGTTAACAGCCTGCCAAACCTCAGGAGGCAGCAAAGAAGTATTGACGAAGTCACGGGCAAAGAGCGACATAGAAGTACCGTTCTGATGGAAAGAGAACCAAAAGAAAACAGCAATAATCAGCACAGCAAACATAGCATAAAGACGCTGTTTGAGTTCCTTGGCCATAGCAAGTTTCTCCTCAGCAGTATACTCAACACTGGCAGCAGCAGCCTTCTTGGCTGGAGTGGGGAATTTCTTCTTGGTTGAGAGGAAAATGACAAGGGAGATGAGCATAGCACAAACAGAAGCAATGAAGGAGTAGTGAACACCTGTATTGAACACGTTAAGGTAGTTCTGGCAGAGTTCCTGAGCTGCTGCAGTATCAGCAGGTACCTGAACACTCATAGAAGCGAAAAGTTCGGTCATCTTAGTAACAGCATCTGTACCCAGAGCAGCACCCTCAGCAATGAAAGCATGGCAGAGAGCGGGGAGGTCAGCATTGTATTCAAAACCATTCTGACCGAGCCACCAGCTACGGAGCAGAGGAGCTACAAAAGGAGCGATAAGACCTCCTACATTGATGAACATGTAGAAAATCTGGAAACCACTATCACGTTTGCTTTTAGCTATAGCAAGGGCCTCAGGACTCTCTTTAGCAGCATCAGCCTCAAAGTTATCATACATCTGACCCACGATAGCCTGGAGGTTACCCTTAAAAAGACCATTACCGAAGGCAATGAGGAACAATGCAGCACAAGTGAGAGGAAGCAGCCAGCCAATATTGCCTGACGTGGCAAGGATGGGAATAGCAAGGATAACATAACCCGAAGCCATCACCAAAAGTCCTGCCTGAATAGTGCCTTTGTAGTTCTGAGTACGGTCAGCAATTATGCCACCGACAAGACTCAGAATGTAAATACCCATATAGAAGATGGAGTAGATTAATGTTGCTTTCTCCTCGGCGAGGCCGAATTTGGAGCAAAGGAACAAAACCAGCACAGCATTCATAATATAGTAGCCAAAACGCTCACCCATATTACTTAACGCTGCAGCGATTAGACCTTTTGGATGTCCTTTCATAATTGTAATTTTTTAGTTAATAATATTTTACGATTTTAAGTTATATTCTTGAAACGATATTTTAACATGCAAAGATACGAATTTTTCTGAATAAATTGTATCTTTGCAGCGTTTTTTTACTTATAGAAACTATGAGAAGCGACTTAATAGAGAAAGCGTTGGCGGCCTTGCAACAGGGCTGCACACTGCTATACCCAACCGACACAATATGGGGTGTAGGGTGCGATGCATGCCGTTTCGAAGCGGTAGAAAAAATCTACGCACTAAAGGAGCGAGACCATAGCAAGTCAATGCTCGTGTTGGCCAATGAGGACATGCTCTCCCCCACCATTCCATCAACAGCTCGTGAGTTACTATTGCAAAGCCAGCGACCCACGACAGTGATAATAGACCATGCATTGCTATCTCTGCCATTGGCAGAAAACCTTTTTGCAAAGGATGGCTCGATTGGAGTGAGGGTGCCACGTTTCGACTTCTGCGAGACACTCTTGGCCCGATTAGGGCATCCCATAGTGAGTACCTCGGCCAACCTATCAGGAAAGCCTTCTCCTCGTTTTTACGAGGAAATAGCTCAGGAGGTTAAGGATAGAGTGGACCTTGCCCTTCCTAATGATCCTAGTTTTATTCATAATCCGACTGGTAGCAGCCGAATCGTGAAAATGGAGAACAATGGCGAAATTGTAGTATTAAGAAATTAGAATATCCTATAGAGACAGTTTCAAAAAAGGGTTTATATATAGAGAAAAGCCGTAGTTTCGCTACGGCTTTTCTACATTTTTTACAGGATACCTTGATTAAGCTTTGCCAAGGATATCGTAAGGTACCGTGTCACCAGCGGGAACATGTGGCTCAGTGATGGTTCCGAAATTGTGCTCATACTTCTGGATGTTGTCGGCTAAAGCATTGAGCAAACGTTTGGCATGAATCGGGTTCATGATAACGCGAGAACGGATGTTGGCACCATCGGCTCCAGGGAGCATCTGGGCGAAATCAATAACGATTTCGGCAGGAGTGTGGGAGATGATAGCAAGATTGCTATACGTTCCCTTGGCCACCTCGGGGTCGATATTAAGCTTCAAGTCCTGTTGTTTGTTATTGTTTGCCATAAATAGGGTTTAAAGATTATTTATTAGCATTTTCCATTTCATTTTTGTTACCTACAATGAGGTTCAAGTACTCACGTAAACCAGTACCAGCAGGAATGAGGTGACCCACGATGACGTTCTCCTTCATACCCTCAAGGAAATCCTGACGAGCATTGATAGCAGCTTCGGTGAGCACCTTTGTAGTCTCCTGGAATGAGGCTGCGGAGATGAAACTCTTGGTCTGCAACGAAGCACGGGTGATACCCTGAAGAATCTGCTTGGAAGTAGCAGGCTTAGCATCGCGGGCAGTGACAAGGGTCTTGTCCTGACGACGAAGGAGTGAGTTCTCATCACGGAGTTGACGAGCAGTAATAATCTGACCGTTGCGGAGATTCTCGCTGTCGCCACAATCCTCAACAACTTTCATCCCAAAGATAGAGTCGTTGGTTTCGCGGAAGTCAATCTTATTGACCAACTCGCCCTCCAGATAACGGGTGTCACCCGGATCCTCAATCTGCACCTTGCGCATCATCTGACGGACAATCACCTCAAAGTGCTTATCGTTGATGGTAACGCCCTGGAGACGGTAAACCTCCTGAACCTCATTGACAATGTATTCTTGCACCTTCATAGGACCCTTGATAGCCAAGATGTCGGCAGGAGTGATAGCACCATCGGAAAGAGGTGTGCCAGCCTTAACATAGTCGCTGTCCTGAGCCAGAATCTGCTTAGACGTGGGGATGAGGTAGGAACGCTGTTCGCCAGTCTTGCTGGTGATAGTAACCTGACGGTTGTTGCGTTTGAGTTTTTTCTCGATGGAAACAATACCATCAATCTCAGCCACAATGGCGGGGTCGGACGGGTTACGTGCCTCAAAGAGTTCCGTAACACGGGGCAAACCACCGGTGATATCACCAGCCTTACCAAAGCTACGAGGTATCTTAACCATAACATCACCAGCCTTCAATTGCTGACCCTGCTCAACACCGATGTGGGCACTGACCGGAAGGTCATAAACCTTAAGGACATTGCCCTCGTCATCAACAATATTGAGGGTGGGGTTCTTTGTACGCTGACGAGACTCAATGACAACCTTATCCTGAAGGCCTGTCTGCGAGTCAGATTCAACGCGGTAAGTGACATTCTCAATAACATTCTCAAAGCTGACACGACCAGCCACATCCGACAGAATAACGGCATTGTAGGGATCCCAATCAGCAATATTATCGTTCTTCGCCACATGCTCACCAGGCAACTTGAACAAGTGCGAACCGTAAGGCAGCAGAGCGGTGGAGAGAGTCACCTGAGTATTCTCGTCTACAATGCGCATCTCAGCCGAACGGCCCATCACAATATGATAACTGTTGCCTTCCTTATCGGTATAAGGAATTGAACGGAGTTCATCAATTTCAAGTCGACCTTCATACTTGGCCACAATGCTGTTGCTGGTACCGATATTACCACCGGCCACACCACCAACGTGGAAAGTACGGAGGGTAAGCTGCGTACCAGGCTCACCAATAGCTTGTGCAGCGATAACGCCGACAGACTCACCCTTCTGAACCATCTTACCGGTAGCAAGGTTACGACCATAGCACTTAGCGCAGACACCATGTTTGGCCTCGCAGGTGAGGACGGAACGAATCTCAACCTCCTCGATGGGAGACTCCTCAATAACCTTGCAAATCTCCTCTGTGAGTTCTTCACCAGCACGGGCAATAAGCTCACCCGTGTGAGGATGGTAGATATCGTGAACTGAGGTACGACCCAGAATCTTCTGAGCAAGCGTAACGACAACATCGTCACCCTTCTTGAGAGCCGTAGTGGGAAGTCCACGTAGCGTACCGCAGTCCTCTGTAGTAATGATAACGTCATGAGCGACATCGACCAGACGACGGGTAAGGTAACCAGCATCAGCAGTCTTCAAAGCGGTATCAGCCAAACCCTTACGAGCACCGTGTGTTGAGATAAAGTACTCCAACACCGAAAGGCCTTCCTTAAAGTTCGAAAGAATGGGGTTCTCAATAATCTCATTGCCTGCGGCACCAGCTTTCTGAGGCTTAGCCATCAGACCACGCATACCGGAGAGCTGACGAATCTGCTCCTTACTACCACGAGCACCAGAGTCGTACATCATAAAGATGGGGTTGAATCCCTGATTATCAGCCTTCAGCTGACGCATAAGGGTCTCAGTGAGGCGGTTGTTGGTGTTAGTCCAAATATCAATAACGTGGTTATAACGCTCATTGTTCGTAATCAGACCCATCGCATACTGACCCATCACTTCGTCTACCTCTTCATTGGCCTTAGAAATGAGCTCTTCCTTCTGAGGAGGAATCAGCACGTCACCAAGGTTGAAGGAGAGGCCACCACGGAATGCCTGACGATAACCCATGTGTTTGATATCGTCAAGGAAGATAGCGGTAACAGCGTTGCCACAGGTGGTGAAGAGGTCACCAATAATGTTACGGAGCGACTTCTTGCCGAGCACCTGGTTGACATAACCATACACCGAAGGAACCACCTCATTGAAAATCACGCGGCCAACAGTAGTGCGGATACGGTCGGTCTTGATAAAATGACCCTTCTCATCGAGGATGGGGTTGCCCTCGCCGTCGCGACGGATCTCATACTCCGTGCGGCAACGCTCAGCCTTCTCTTCGGGGGTGGCGCAGTCACGGTCGGTCAGCACATTACCGTCCTTATCCTTAATGACCTCCATGAAGGTCTTGTCAGTCTTGATATAGTCGAATTCGTCGCGACCCTGACTATCAATCTTGCAGCTGATGCAAGCGTTGAGCGAAACGCGCTTTTCGTTATAAGCAATCACCACCTCCTCAGCGGAATAGAAGCGATAGCCCTCACCTTTAACGGGTTCAGTCTCAGTAGAATAACGAGGCTTGGTCATGTAATAAAGACCCAGCACCATATCCTGCGAAGGCACAGCAATAGGAGCACCGTTAGCAGGGTTGAGGATGTTGTGGGTAGAGAGCATGAGCAACTGGGCCTCCAAGACGGCAGCATTGCCCAGGGGGACATGGACTGCCATCTGGTCACCATCGAAGTCGGCGTTAAAACCGGTACACACCAAGGGGTGCAGACGGATAGCCTTACCTTCCACCAGCTTGGGTTGGAAAGCCTGAATACCCAAACGGTGAAGGGTTGGTGCACGGTTGAGCAAGATGGGGTGACCCTTCAGGATATTCTCAAGGATTTCCCACACGACGGGATCCTTGCGGTCGACAACGCGCTTGGCGGACTTTACAGTCTTAACCAAACCACGCTCAAGAAGTTTGCGGATGATAAAGGGTTTGAACAACTCGCTGGCCATGTCCTTAGGCAAACCGCACTCATGCATCTTGAGTTCGGGACCCACGACGATAACTGAACGGCCAGAGTAGTCAACACGTTTACCCAGCAAGTTCTGACGGAAACGGCCCTGCTTACCCTTCAACGAATCGGAGAGGGATTTGAGAGAGCGGTTATTGTCAGAACGCACGCTAGAAACCTTGCGACTGTTGTCGAAGAGGGAGTCGACAGCCTCTTGGAGCATGCGCTTCTCGTTGCGCATAATCACCTCAGGAGCCTTGATTTCGAACAGTCTCTTCAAACGGTTGTTACGGATGATGACACGGCGATAGAGCTCATTAATGTCGGAGGTGGCAAAACGACCACCATCCAGCGGCACGAGGGGGCGCAACTCAGGAGGAATGACCGGAATAATGGTCATAATCATCCATTCGGGGCGGTTGTCCATACCACGAGCCTGCATATTCTTGCGGCTCTCGCGGAAAGACTCCACAACATTCAAACGCTTGAGGGCTTCCTGCTTACGCTGGTTGGAAGTCTCCTTAGAGGCACGGTCGCGCAGTTCGTAGCTAATCTGGTCGAGGTCAATCTCGCAAAGAAGCTTGTAAAGAGCCTCCGAACCAGTGCCAACAATAAACTTATCGGGATTGGAATCGTCCAACTGGTCATTGCCTTCGGGCAGAGTCTCGCGAATGGCATAGTACTCATCCTCGGCCAAGAGGTCAAGTTTGTGCACAGGCATCTCGTTGAGCATAGCCTTACCAGCCTGAAGAACGATATATTTCTCATAATAAATTACCTGCTCGAGTTTCTTGCTCGGTATATTCAGCAGGGTGCCGATTTTATTGGGGAGGGTGCGGAAGAACCAGATGTGAGCCACAGGGACACAAAGCTCGATATGGCCCATGCGCTCGCGACGCACCTTCTTCTCAGTAACCTCAACACCGCATCGGTCGCAAACGATACCCTTGTAACGGATACGTTTATACTTGCCGCAATGGCACTCCCAGTCGCGAGTAGGTCCGAAAATTCTCTCACAAAAGAGACCATCGCGCTCGGGCTTATAGGTACGATAGTTGATAGTTTCAGGCTTGGTCACCTCGCCGTAAGAGCGTTTCTTAATCGACTCGGGGGAAGCCAGACTAACGGTTATCGAATTGAAATCATTCCTTATCTGTGAATCTTGTTTAAAAGCCATCTTATTATTATTATCAATTAAGAATTAAGAACTAAGAACAGGGTGGTGTTACTGAAAACTTAATTCCGAATTAATCAAATGTTACCTCTAAGCCTAAGCCGCGCAGCTCGTGGACCAACACGTTGAAGGACTCTGGAATGCCCGGAACAGGCATGTTGTCACCTTTGACGATGGCCTCATAAGCCTTGGCACGTCCCATCACGTCGTCGGACTTGACGGTAAGAACCTCCTGCAGCACATGCGAAGCACCAAAGGCTTCGAGTGCCCAGACCTCCATCTCACCGAAACGCTGACCACCAAAATTGGCTTTACCTCCAAGAGGCTGCTGGGTGATGAGGGAGTAAGGTCCAATACTACGGGCGTGCATCTTGTCGTCAATCATATGGTGCAGCTTCAGCATGTAGATGTAGCCGACAGTTGCAGGCTGGTCGAAACGATCACCCGTCTCACCATCATAGAGGTAAGTACGACCATTCTCAGGCAGACCGGCCTCACGCATGTAGCCGTTAATCTGTTCGAGGGTGGCACCGTCGAAGATGGGGGTCTTGAAACGTTTGTTGAGTTTCTTACCAGCCCAACCCAAAACGGTCTCATAAATCTGACCCAGGTTCATACGCGAAGGCACACCCAGAGGATTCAGCACGATGTCAACCGGCGTACCGTCGGCCAAGAAAGGCATATCCTCTGCACGGACAATCTTAGAAACGATACCCTTGTTACCGTGGCGACCAGACATCTTATCGCCGATGCGCAGTTTGCGCTTCATGGCAATGTACACCTTGGCCATCTGAACGATTCCCGTGGGCAGGTCGTCACCAACTGTGAGGGCGAACTTATTACGTGTGAAACGTCCGTTGATTTCGCGGTTCTTAATATTATAGTTGTTCAACAAATCTTTGATAAGGTTGTTGGTCTCCTTATCCGAGGTCCACTTGTTGGGACTGACTTCGGTGTAGTCGATAGCCTTGAGGGCTTTGGAGGTGAACTTGGCCTTCTTGGGGATAAGCTCCTCTTTGTGGTTCGTATAAACACCGTTGGAAGTCTTGCCTGCCAGGATGATAAGCAGACGGTCCACCAGCTTCTCCTTCAGTTCGAGCAACTCATTATTGTACTCTTCCTCGGGTTTGGCCAGCAGCTCCTTCTCACGGGCGCGCTGCTTGCGGTCGCGGATAATCTTGGCAAAAAGTTTCTTGTCAATAACAACACCACGCACCGAAGGAGGTACCTTCAACGAAGCGTCCTTCACATCGCCAGCCTTGTCGCCAAAAATGGCACGCAGCAATTTCTCCTCTGGAGTGGGATCCGACTCGCCCTTAGGCGTAATCTTACCTATCAAGATGTCGCCCTCCTTCACTTCAGCACCGATGCGGATGATACCATTCTCATCAAGGTCCTTGGTGGCTTCGTTACTGACGTTGGGAATATCGCGCGTGAGCTCTTCGGGACCACGTTTGGTCTCGCGGACCTCCAAGGTATACTCCTCAACATGGACAGAAGTGAAAATATCTTCGCGGACGACACGTTCCGAAATCACAACGGCATCCTCAAAGTTATAACCCTTCCAAGGCATAAAGGCCACCATCATGTTGCGGCCGAGAGCCAGCTCACCGCCTTGGGTGGCGTAACCCTCGCAGAGCACTTGGCCCTTCTTCACCTTGTCGCCCTTGCGCACGATGGGGCGCAAGTTGATAGAGGTGGAGTGGTTGGTACGCTGGTAGCGGGTCAGTTTGTATTCATGAATATCGTCGTCGAAAGAAACCAAGCGCTCTTTCTCAGTACGGTTGTGGCGGATGACAATCTTAGTGGAGTCAACATACTCAACAACACCATCGCCGAGGGAGTTGAGCAGCACGCGGCTATCTTCGGCCACCGATTTCTCAATACCGGTTCCGACAATAGGAATCTCAGGATTGAGCAGAGGCACAGCCTGACGCATCATGTTCGATCCCATCAGCGCACGGTTAGCATCGTCGTGCTCCAAGAAAGGAATAAGCGATGCAGCGATAGAAGCAATCTGGTTGGAGCCCAAGTCCATCAGGTCTACCTCCTCAGGAGTCACGATGGGGAAGTCAGCCTGATTACGGGCCTTGACACGAGATTCGATAATATTGCCCTGCTCATCCATCTTTGTTGTGGCCTGGGCAACAGTCTTGTTCTCCTCACGCTCAGCGGTATAGTATTCGGGCTCCTCGTCCATCATCACGCGGCCATCAACCACACGGCGATAAGGAGTCTCGATGAAACCGAGCTCATTGATGCGGGCATAAACAGCCAGCGAAGAGATAAGACCAATGTTGGGACCTTCGGGGGTCTCAATGGTACACAAACGGCCGTAATGGGTGTAGTGTACGTCACGGACCTCAAAGCCTGCGCGTTCACGCGACAGACCTCCAGGACCCAAAGCAGAGATACGACGCTTGTGAGTCACCTCTGCCAGCGGGTTGGTCTGGTCCATGAACTGCGAAAGCTGGTTGGTGCCGAAGAAAGAATTGATGACCGACGAGAGGGTCTTGGCGTTAATCAGCTCAGTGGGAGTGAACACCTCGTTGTCGCGCACATTCATGCGCTCACGAATGGTGCGGGACATACGGGCCAAGCCCACGCCGAACTGGTTGTAAAGCTGCTCACCGGAGGTGCGGACGCGACGATTCGACAAGTGGTCGATATCGTCCACGTCGGCCTTCTGGTTAATCAGCTGGATAAGGTATTTGATAATCTCGGTGATATCCGTCTGGGTAAGGACACGGGTCGTGTCGGGGATGTCGAGATTGAGTTTCGTATTGATACGGTAACGTCCCACGTCGCCGAGGTCGTAGCGTTTGTCAGAGAAGAAAAGCTTCTCAATAATGCCGCGGGCGGTCTCCTCGTCTGGGGGTTCGGCGTTACGCAACTGACGATAGATATATTCCACAGCCTCCTTCGAGTTGTTGGAAGTATCTTTCTTCAGCGTATTATAAATGACTGAATAGTCGATGCCATCGCGGTCTTCCACTTTCACCAGGATAGACTTGACATCGAGTTGCAGAATCTTTTCTATATCATCTTCGGTAAGCTCCTTGTCGCGCTCAATGACGGTGTCGGTACGCTCCATCGAAACGACCTCGCCAGTATCCTCATCCACGAAATCCTCGGTCCATGAGTCTACCACACGGGCGGCCAATTGCTTGCCAAGTACCTTCTTCAAGTTGGCGCGGGAAACCTTCACCTCCTCAGCAAGGTTGAAGATGTCCAGAATGTCCTTATCGGTCTCGTAACCGATAGCTCTCAGCAGGGTAGTGATGGGAAGCTTCTTCTTACGGTCGATATAGGCGTACATGACGTTGTTGATATCGGTGGTGAACTCCATCCAAGAACCCTTGAAGGGAATGATACGGGCCGAATAGAGCTGTGTACCATTAGAATGGTAGGAGGTACCGAAGAAAACGCCGGGTGAACGGTGCAGCTGTGAAACCACAACACGCTCAGCGCCATTGATGACGAAGGTGCCCTTGGGCGTCATATAGGGTATCATGCCCAGATAGACAGGCTGTTCTATAGCCTGGAAATCTTCGTTTTCTGGGTCATTACACGAAAGTTTCAACTTGGCCTTCAGTGGTACACTGTAGGTCAAACCACGCTCGATACATTCCTCGATGGAATAGCGCGGAGGATCGATAAAATAATCCAGAAACTCTAACGTGAAATTATTACGTGCATCTGAAATCGGAAAATTTTCTTTAAAAACCTTATACAAGCCTTCTTCCAGGCGGTTGTCGGGGTTTGTCTCAATCTGGAAAAAATCTCTGAATGACTTGAGCTGAATATCAAGAAAGTCCGGGTACTCGTATTTGCGTACAGATGCAAAATTTACTACTTCGATAGGTTGATTGTTAGCCAAGGGACTTAAATTTTATTTGAACTAGTACTTTTATAATCTTTGTTAAAGTAGCTACTACTCGACGGTCGCGAGAGGTCTGCGGGAAGCTCTATTAATTGATTCTCTGCATATTAAACTACAGAAAACAAATTTGCATAGCAAAGAGGAATAGGCACTCCGGAATCACCGGAGGCCCTATTCCTCAAAGAAATCGGATGGTTCAAACTATTTAACCTCGACTTCAGCACCAGCCTCTTCGAGAGCCTTCTTCAGAGAGTCAGCCTCGTCCTTGCTAACGCCTTCCTTAACGGTCTTGGGAGCACCGTCAACGAGTTCCTTGGACTCTTTCAGGCCCAGGCTAGCGAGATCCTTAACAGCCTTCACGACGGCCAGTTTCTTGGTAGCATCGGGAACACCCTTCAGGATAACGTCGAAAGCGGTCTTCTCCTCAGCAGCAGCTGCGCCAGCAGCGGCACCAGGAGCGGCAACTGCAACAGCAGCAGCAGCGGGTTCGATACCATATTCTTCTTTCAGAACGTCAGCGAGTTCTTTAACTTCTTTAACGGTTAAGTTTACTAATTCTTCAGCAATAGCTTTGATGTCTGCCATGACTTTATTTTTTTAATGTGTTTTTACTAAATTAAATTGTTGTTTGTTGTTGGACTTTTCGCGGGGTCCGGCCCGGTTGTGTAAAGCTTATTCGGCTTTCTCTTCTAATGTTTTCAATACACCAGTAATGGTATTGGCACCCGACTGGAGCTGAGAAATAACATTCTTGACGGGAGACTGCAGCAGGGCAACCACGTCGGCAATGAGCTCGTTCTTGGACTTGATGTTGACAAGTGCGTCGAGATGCTCTTCGCCAATGTAGAAACACTCTTCCACATAGGCACCCTTCAGGATGGGTTTCTTAGCGCCTTTCTCCTTCTCGCGAAACTCTTTGATGAGTTTGGCAGGAGCGTTGTTGGTGTTAGAAAGCATTATGGCGGTCTCGCCCTTGATCACGGGGAAGAGCTCGGAATAGTCAATTCCGGTGCGCTCCATAGCCTTGATCAGCAGAGCGTTCTTTACGACCTCCAACTTGACCTCTTTGCGGAATGCGGAACGACGCAATTTGCTGGTCTGCACAGAGTTCAAGCCACCCATGTCAGCAATATAGATGAGGGGGTAGGACTTGATTTCCTCGCACAGTTGGTCAATCAGCTGGTCTTTAAGTTCTTTTCTCATAATGATTTCAATAAATTAAAGGTTACAAGGTAGCGGCTTTCGTGTCAACTTTCACACCAGCACTCATGGTGCTGCTCAGGGTGATGCTCTTCACATAGGTGCCCTTTGCAGCAGAGGGTTTCAGCTTGATAATGGCCTGAAGCACCTCGCGAGCGTTGTCGACAATCTTGTTGTTGTCGAAGGAACACTTAGCAACGGCAGTGTGGATGATACCAAACTTGTCGACCTTGAAGTCAATCTTACCGGCCTTGGCTTCCTGGACAGCCTTGCCAACTTCCATTGTAACGGTGCCAGTCTTGGGGTTCGGCATCAAACCACGGGGACCGAGGATGCGGCCGAGAGCACCAATCTTGGGCATACAACTGGGCATGGTAATGATAACATCAACGTCGGTCCAACCACCCTTAATCTTGGCGATATACTCGTCCAGACCATAGTAGTCGGCGCCGGCAGCCTTAGCCTCTTCTTCCTTATCGGGGGTGCAGAGCACCAGGACGCGGACAGTCTTACCGGTGCCGTGAGGCAGGGTAACGCTACCACGCACCATCTGGTTGGCCTTACGAGGGTCAACACCCAAACGAACGTCAATGTCTACAGAAGCGTCAAACTTAGTGTAGGTGATGTTCTTCACAACCTCAACAGCCTCTTCCAAGGAGTAGATGTTGTTCTTGTCGAATTTGGCTAAAGCTTCTTTCTGTTTCTTAGTTAATTTTGCCATGTTTCTTTGATTTTGTGGTCACCGCACCGCGCTGTGGCGATGCTACCACTGTTAATGTTTTAAATTTACTTTGCAAGGGGGTTCTCGCCTTTGACGGTGATACCCATGCTGCGTGCAGTGCCGGCAACCATGCTCATAGCTGATTCAATCGTGAAGCAGTTGAGGTCAGGCATCTTGGCTTCTGCAATCTGACGTACCTGCTCCCAAGTCACAGAAGCAACCTTCACGCGGTTGGGTTCGCCAGAACCCTTGGCAGCCTTGGAAACCTCTTTCAGCGACACGGCAACAGGGGGATTCTTAACTACAAAGTCAAAGGACTTGTCGGTGTACACAGTGATAATGACAGGCACAATCTTGCCAGCCTTATCCTGGGTACGGGCATTGAACTGCTTGCAGAACTCCATGATGTTCACACCCTTGGCACCCAGAGCGGGTCCGACGGGAGGAGCGGGGTTAGCTGCACCGCCTTTGATTTGTAATTTAATCAATCCTGCAACTTCTTTTGCCATTTTGATTTAAACTTTTTGAATTTTGTTAGTTAACAATAGTTACTACTCCTTCTCAACCTGATTGTAGCCGAGCTCAAGAGGAGTCTTGCGACCGAAGATCTTGACCGTAACCTTCAATTTCTTCTTCTCGTCGTTCACCTCTTCCACAATGCCGGCAAAACTGCTGAACGGACCGTCGATAACCTTGACGTTCTCGCCCACCAAGAATGTGTCGCCATTGCCCTCAATAGCATCTAACTGGTCGTCCATCTTGCCCAGAATGCGGTTGATTTCGGCCTGACGCATGGGGATGGGACTGCCACCGCCCGACTCACGCAGAAAATCCAACACATTGGGCACATTCTGGATGACAGGAATGATTTCGTCACGCAAGTCGGCCTCAATCAACACGTAGCCGGGAAGATAATTGCGGTCCTTGACCACCTTTTTCCCGTTACGGATCGAAACGACCTTTTCGGTAGGAACAAGAACTTGGGGCACATCTTCGCTCCAGCCACGCTTGGCCATTTCGCTCTCTATGTACTCCTTAGCCTTCTTCTCTTTGCCGCTAATTGCTCTGACGACATACCATTTTTTAGACTGCTGCTCCATGTTGTTGCTTAAAGAATAGTGATTTTATACTCATTTGTCTCGCGACAACTGCCGGGACAAACGCGCATTGATTGGACAAGCAAGACAGATGCCAAGTCTCAAAAAAATTTGGGAAGCAAGACTTCGCTGTCTGTCAGGCCTTATCCAATTAAAGCATAAAAGTATCCAAGTAAACCCTTCCAACCCATGTTCTGGGCTCCGAACACGAAGTCCATCAAGAACACGACCAGGGCCAAAATAAGAGCTGCCACGGCAACGACCACTGCGCTGCTCTGCAACTCCTTAAACGACGGCCACGACACCTTGTGCACCAATTCGTCGTAGCTCTCTTTCACGTAATTACCTAACTTAGACATTTGATATCAATTATTTTTTGCAGGGGCAGAGAGAATCGAACTCCCAACATCGGTTTTGGAGACCGGCATTATACCATTTAACTATGCCCCTATGCAAGGCGCGACTGGCGTCGCGCCTTTATTGTGGGTTAGATCTTATTCAATGATCTTGGTCACCTGACCAGAACCAACGGTGCGGCCACCCTCGCGGATAGCGAAACGCAGGTTCTCGTTCAGAGCGATGTCGGAGATAAGGTTGACATGGATAGTCAAGTTATCGCCAGGCATAACCATCTCGCGGCCCTCGGGGAGAGTGATCTCACCGGTGACATCGGTGGTGCGGAAATAGAACTGAGGACGATATTTGTTGTGGAAAGGAGTGTGACGGCCACCCTCTTCCTTCTTCAGGATATAGACAGCAGCCTCGAACTCGTGGTGAGGATGAACCGAACCGGGGGCGGCGATAACCATACCACGACGGATTTCGTCCTTGTCGATACCACGGAGCAGCAGACCCACATTGTCACCAGCCTCACCTTCGTCAAGGATCTTGCGGAACATCTCAACACCGGTAACGGTGCTCTTCAGCTTCTCGGCACCCATACCAATGATGTCGACGGGGTCGCCAGTGTGGATAACGCCAGTCTCGATACGGCCAGTACCTACGGTACCACGACCAGTGATGGAGAAGACGTCCTCGATGGGCATCAGGAAGGGTTTGTCAACTGCACGTGCGGGCAGAGGAATCCAAGTGTCAACAGCATTCATCAGTTCCTCGACAGCCTTCACACCTTCGGGTTCGCCATTCAGAGCGGCCAAAGCGGAGCCACGGATAACGGGAATATTGTCGCCATCGAAATCATAAGAGCTCAGGAGCTCGCGGATTTCCATCTCAACGAGGTCGAGCAGCTCGGGGTCGTCAACCAAGTCGCACTTGTTCATGAAAACAACCAACTGGGGAACACCCACCTGACGAGCGAGCAGGATGTGCTCACGAGTCTGGGGCATAGGACCGTCGGTAGCAGCAACAACCAGGATAGCACCATCCATCTGGGCAGCACCGGTAACCATGTTCTTCACATAGTCAGCGTGGCCGGGGCAGTCAACGTGTGCATAGTGACGGGTCTCGGTCTGATACTCAACGTGAGCGGTGTTGATAGTGATACCACGCTCTTTCTCTTCGGGAGCGGAGTCAATGGAGTCGAAAGACTTAACTTCGGAGAGACCTTTTTCAGCCAACACCTTGGTGATAGCAGCGGTCAGAGTGGTTTTGCCGTGGTCAACGTGTCCGATGGTACCAATGTTGACGTGCGGTTTAGAACGATCAAATTTTTCTTTTGCCATGTTTAATACGTATTAAATGTTAACAATTATTACTCTTTCACATTCAACGAGGGCGAAAATCCTCTCGTCCTCGATAATTTTTTGCATAAAAAAGAGCTACAGACCGGATTTGAACCGGTGACCTCATCCTTACCAAGGATGCGCTCTACCAGCTGAGCTACTGCAGCTTTTTACTTTGAAGCGTAGGCGTTCCTCTTGCCTGTCTCCGCTAAATGTCGAGCGGAAGACGGGGCTCGACCCCGCCACCTATAGCTTGGAAGGCTATCGCTCTACCAAATGAGCTACTTCCGCTTCTTTGTAGGTTCGTGGGGAAGAGTGGACTCGAACCACTGAACTCCGAAGAGGACAGATTTACAGTCTGTTGCAATTGCCACTATGCGACTTCCCCATGTTTCTTGCCGAATTCCCTCTTGGTGTAGAATTCGAGCCGATGAAGGGACTCGAACCCCCGACAGGCTGATTACAAATCAGCTACTCTACCAACTGAGTTACATCGGCTTTTACAGCTTGTCAAACAACTCTCGTTCTCTTGATTTGAGGTTGCAAAAATACTACTTTTTTCCCAACAGACCAAATTATTTTTGCATTTTTCTTTAAAAAATTTCTCAATCCACTGAAAATCAAAATAAATCAAACCAAACTTTTTTGCACCACCCCACCAAAAAACGCAGCAAAAATCCCCATTGTCCCCCTTTTTTCTCTCCAAATTCAATGCCTCGGCAACAAATAATCAACAACATTTCTGCAATGATTTGGTTTTCAGTTACTTTAATTGTGAATAGCCTCAATAAATAAAACACAAAACAAACATATCAATCACACAATCACCATTTTAAGCCATAGTTCATAACTACCCCTCCCAGTCATACGGCCACCCCACCCACCCCGCCTATCTGCTTAGACGTAGACCTTAGTCAGGCGAAAGAAAGCCATCATCCACCATCAACTCCTCCTTAGGGGGAAGCCTGTACTCCGGGTTAGAAACAAGCTTTCATGTACTGGGCAGTTGCTTGCGCAGATCTTGTTTGTAAATAGGAGAAAAAGCGAGATAGTAGCAAGTCAGTAAAGAGAAGTAAGTGAGAATGAGGTGGAGCTACCAATCATCATCGGTCAGAATGCCCGCTTCGCTGCCGCCATCGGCAACGAACTCCTCTGGGCTCTCATTGTCCTCTTAAACCCAAATCGGTCATTAGGGGTTAATAACCCGCAGGGAAATTCCTCATAATTAGTCAAATTGATTATCTACTTTCACCGCGCAAAAAAATTTACTCCTAATTTACTCGTTAATTTACTCCGTATTTACTCAATTCGCCTTTAGGCGCAAAACATCATGCTGCTAAAGCAGAAGAAAGTAAATTACCATAAATGCGGAGTAAATTTCAAGTAAATAGAAAATGTTGCTTCAATTAAACGACAAAGAGAAAAATCAGTCATATATTGCACCAAAGCGAAAGTAATAAAGAAGTCGACCTAATGACCGATTTGGGTTAAGGTAGGGTCTATAAATTGCTGTCAATCTATTTTTTTCTTAGTTCGAGCAGATTTCCGTACGGAAGAAGGGAGCAA